>Ga0209555_10000953_pt1 | contig 23343 bp, 23 predicted proteins | sample SaaInl85LU_5_DNA_FD_184643 | JGI IMG/M metagenome (GOLD analysis project Ga0209555, IMG submission 184643) | Marine microbial communities from expanding oxygen minimum zones in the Saanich Inlet - ESP_85LU_5_DNA (SPAdes) (version 2) | ecosystem: Environmental > Aquatic > Marine > Intertidal... | reverse complement strand
ATCTCATGTGGTTTCCTATCCCAGTTCCAACTTAGCTCGTCAGCAGACGAAGGAGGTTTTTGTAATCTTCTGCCATATCCGAATCGGTCTCGCGCAACTCCGTAACCTTGCGGTTTGCGTGCAATACCGTGGTATGGTCTCGACCGCCAAAAGCATTACCGATCTCCGGCAAACTGTGGTTGGTCAATTCTTTTACGAGGGTCATGGCAATCTGCCGTGGACGCGCCACGGATCGACTGCGTCTTTTAGAGTACAGATCAGCTACTTTGATTCTATAATATTCCGCCACAACCTTCTGAATATTCTCAATACTAACCTGTTTGTCCTGTAATGCCAGCAGGTCTTTTAATGCTTCTTTAATTGTTGGGATATTTAATGCTACACCGTGAAAATGAGCGTGCGCTATTACCCGTTTAAGCGCCCCTTCCAACTCACGAACATTCGATCGTAGGTTCTGGGCCAGGAAGAAGGCCGCATCTTCAGGAAGCCTCACCTTAGCCTCGGACGCTTTACGCATCAAAATCGCTACGCGCGTCTCCAGTTCTGGCGGTTCAATCGCCACCGTCAAGCCCCAACCAAAGCGGGATTTAAGGCGCTCCTCGACGCCTTTGATTTCGCGTGGGTAGCGGTCACTGGTCAGGATCATCTGCTGACCACCCTCTAACAGAGCATTGAAAGTGTGGAAGAACTCCTCTTGCGAGCGCTCCTTGCCACCGAAGAATTGAATATCATCGATCAGTAGCGCGTCTACCGACCGATAAAACCGCTTGAAATCATTGATAGCGTTGAGTTGCAACGCTTTTACCATGTCAGCAACAAAGCGCTCCGAGTGCAGGTAAACAATCTTGGCATTGGGATTACGTTTACGCATCTCCATGCCGACTGCGTGCATTAAATGGGTCTTACCTAAGCCAACACCGCCGTAAATGAAAAGCGGGTTGTAACCGGCACCTGGATTATCCGCTACCTGACGCGCAGCAGCCAACGCTAGCTGATTCGATTTACCTTGAACAAAGGATTCAAAGGTAAACTCGGGGTTCAGATTAGACTGGTGACGCAGTCCACCCTCAACCTGTACCTCGCGCTCAATCTCAGATTGGTCAACCAAATCCACCATCGTAGAGCGCATCTGCGTTGGAACCAGCAAAGATGGTTCAGCTCCAGTTAGCGGTGCCTGTACTGCAAGTGAATGCTTACTATCCGTCGAGTTAGTAAATACTTCAGCAGGCTCTATTGCCTCAATAGAATTCGGTTCATAACTACGCTGAGAGTGCCTCAAATCGGCATCTGCGAATCGATCGGGGTTACGCCGGATCGGTGCGGGACGTGTACGAGGTTGGCTCGGTTTTGGCCGCGCCCTAGGAGCAGCATCGGCCTGTCCCGCAATACTAATAGTGACTTCTGGGGGAATGCCCCCGGTTACCCCCTCAAGCGCATTATTGATCTGCTGTAGAAACTTATCATTCACCCAATCCTTAACAAACCGGTTGGGCGCAACCAAATGTATTTGAGCCTCAGACTCGCTCTCTAAGCGCAGGGGTCTTATCCACATGTGAAACTGCTGCGATGGAAGCTCGTCGCGAAGATTTTCTAAGCAGTGGGACCAGATGGCGTTAGACATTATTGTTCTCGGTGGAAAGATCTACATGCTGGGGATAAGTCTACCTATATCACTGATGCTTATCCACAACAAAATCAGGCTCCTGAGCAGCTGAAAAAACACTTATTCACTTTATAAAACCACTATAAACTTATGTATTTAAACATTAAATTCTAGTTATGCATAATTTACTAACAATTTAACCCCAGGGTTATCCACAAAAAAGGCCGCTTTCGCGGCCTTTTTATACACAGGGTTAGTGATCAGTTAGCCCAGGGGTCGTTAGCTTCACTACCCCAAGGGTCATCACCACCCATGTCGCCGCCTGTATCAAGCTGAATATCAATCGTGTTTAGATCGACATCCAAGGGTGCATCCAGGTTGTAGGTCACGATCTCTGGGAAGATGATTACCAGTGACAATGACAGCAGCATAATCAAAATGAATGGGATGGCGCCCTTGTAGATCTCTTGAGTGCGCATACCCTTCACCAAATTACCGGTTATCTCATCCTTGTAATCCTGCTTCGGCGCGACACTTCGCAAGTAGAAGAGTGCGAAACCAAAAGGGGGCGTCAGGAACGACATCGACATGTTCAAGCCGACCAGCACCAAGAACCAGATCATATTGATATCCATACTGACAGCCACAGGGCCGATCAATGGCATTAAGATAAAGGCGATCTCAAAGAAATCGATGAAGAAGCCCAGTACAAACACCAGCAAGCTGACAAAAAGTACGAAACCAAGCTCACCGCCTGGAATGAAAGTAAACAAGTGTTCTATCCAGATATCACCGTTTACCGCACGGAACGACAGAGCAAAAATTGACGAGCCCACCAGAATGAACATTACGAAGGTCGACAGTTTAGTCGTTGAATCCAACGCACCTTTTACCACTTCCAACGTCAAACGGCGACGGGCAATCGCTAGAAGCAATGCACCTACCGCACCCATCGCTCCACCCTCGGTGGGAGTGGCCCAGCCAATAAAGATGGTACCGAGTACCAAGAAGATCAGCACAATTGGTGGCAACATCGCAGTCGCTACAGAGATGTAAAGCTCGGAGCCCTTCATCGTACGTGCCTCCTCCGGCAGAGGTGGCACCATATCAGGCTTAACGATTGATAGAACGAACATGTATAGCAGCAAGAAGCCGACAACCATCAGTGCTGGAAAGAGTGCACCGGTGTAAGCATCCTTCACAGAAACAGACAGGACGTCAGCCAGCACAATCAGTACCAGCGATGGCGGGATAATCTGTGCTAATGAGCCCGCTCCGGTCAACAGACCTGCCGCTGTTGGGTAGTGATAGCGGTAGCGCATCATTACCGGCAGTGAGATCAGGCCCATAGAGATCACCGATGCAGCAACGACACCCGTTGTAGCAGCAAGTAGCGCGCCAACAAGAATTACCGCATAGCCAAGACCACCTGGAACACCGCCGAACAACTGCCCTGCACTCTCCAAAAGATCTTCCGCCATGCCTGAGCGTTGTAGGATGATTCCCATGAAAGTGAAGAACGGGATCGCTAGCAGCGTATCGTTCTGCATAATGCCGTAGATACGCTCCGGGATCGCCTGCAACAGCACCCAATCAAGCAGACCCAGCTCATGCCCGATAAGCGCGAACAGAATACCATTCGCTGCAAGGCTGAATGCTACCGGAAAGCCCGAGAGCAGGAAAAAGATCAACGAGCCGAACATGATCGGCGCGATATTGTCTGTCAGAAACTCCATCTACACGCTCTCCTTAGCATCATCCATATCAACCGTTGCATGGCCACCTTTGGCGAGCGGATCTTCAATTAAGCCCTTTAGAAACGCCCAGCGCTTGATTAACTCCGAACAGGACTGGATAAAGAGCAGACCAAAACCCACCGGTATCATAAGACGCACCGGCCAACGAATCAGGCCACCAGCGTTCTGACTCACCTCTTGGTTCTGATAGGTCTCGATCAAATTCGGGATCGACTGTAGGGTGATGTAGAGAGTCACCGGCAGTACAAATAGCAGGAAGCCCCAAAAGTCGACCCAGTTACGAGTACGCGGACTCATACGCTGACTCATCACGTCGATACGTACGTGCTCATTGACTTTCAATACGTAGCCAGCAGCCAGTGTGAATACCGCCGCGTAGAAGTACCACTGCAATTCCAACATCGCATTCGATGCAATATTAAATAGATAGCGCGTGGTGGCATTACCCGCGCTGACTAGAACAGCGGCTAGTATGAGCCACTTTACATTGCGCCCGACGAAGCCATTTATGGCATCGACGGTTGCCGATAATTTTAAGAGAGCGTTCATTTATCAAATTCCATGAAGCTTGTTATGCTACCCATCTTGAAGTGCCAAGTTCGGACTGCCTGCAGTGTGCCGACTTTAATACCACTAGACAACTCACCCACTTACTGGTCTGACCAGTAATTAGAGACCCCTCAGACTAAAGTATTAGCCCCTGGTGTAGTATTTCTAACTGGTGCAGTTAAATTGTCACCTAAGGGTCATTGCACTGAGCAAGTCCCCTCGGTTCACTAAGAGACCAATAACGATAAAGGATTCCTCATGAAACGTAGAGATCTGTTTAAAGGCGCCCTGCTTGCGGCAGCCGTATCAACAGCAACTGCAGCATCTGCTGCTGAACTTCCAGAGCTGAACTGGCGCCTGCAGTCAGCTGTACCACCAGGCATCGGCTTCTACATGGGCGGTGTGTTCTTCGCTGAAGAAGTTGAGAAAATGACCAACGGAAAGTTCAAAATCCGCGTATTCCCAGCGGGCGAGATCGTTGGCACGATGCAGATCTTTGATGCAGTTTCTGATGGTACTATTGAAGCAGGCCACACAGCGTCTTACTACTACTTTGGTAAAAACCCAGCATTCGCACTCGATACTACGATCCCATTCGGACTTAACTACCGCCAGTTCCAGGCTTGGTACAACTTCGGTGGCGGCGGTGAGATGATTAAAGAGCTGTTCGCTGGTTCCAACATCGTACCGTTCCCAGCTGGTAATACGGGCGTGCAGATGGGTGGTTGGTACAACAAAGAGGTCAAATCTCTGGCAGACCTCGACGGTCTGAAAATGCGTATCGGCGGTATGGGCGGTAAGATCATTGAGAAGCTCGGTGTTGTACCCCAGTCAATCCCTGGCGGCGATATTTTCCCATCATTGGAGAAAGGCACTATCGATGCAGCAGAGTGGGTTGGTCCATTCGATGACATGAAGATGGGCTTCAACAAGGTTGCTGAGTACTACTACACCCCAGGTTGGTGGGAAGCGGCTCCAAACCTCTCTGTGTACATCAACAAAGAGAAATTCGACTCTCTACCAGTTGAATACCAGAACATTGTTGAAGCAGCCGCTGAGCGTGCAAACGTGAAGACCACTGCCTTCTACGATGCGAAGAACCCTGAAGCTTTGAAGACACTTTTGGCTAGCGGTACAAAGATGAAGATCTTCCCGAAAGATGTCATGGATGCAGCTTGGGACGCAGCTCAGGAGACTTACGCAGAATTGGAAGCTGAAAATGAAGACTTCAAGCGTATCTACGCAAGCATGAAGGCTTTCCAGAAAGACCAGAACCAGTGGATGAGCGTATCTGAGGGTCCTCTCGACTCTTACATGCAGCGCAAAATGCGCTAAGCCATTCTCTGAGAGAAACAAGCCAGCCCTCGGGCTGGTTTTTTGTTGCCCTGATTCCCCATATATATTTTTTCAGTTTTTTCACTGAATAAATCGCTAAAGGGTTTGCAAGCACAGAGCCTTTTCCCTAGAATGTCGCGTCTCGAATTTTGGGTGCTGGCCTAGTGGCCGGTTCCAACCAGTTAACCTGAATTAAAGCAGGACAAGGTAATGAAAAGAACATTCCAACCAAGCGTACTGAAGCGCAAACGTACTCACGGCTTCCGTGCTCGTATGGCTACTAAGAACGGTCGTCAGGTCCTGAACCGTCGTCGTGCACGTGGCCGCGCTCGTCTGTCTGCATAAGACATAGCGGACAACACGAATGCCTCATGGCTGAGTTTGAATACCCTCGCGAACTGAGACTCCTTACTGGAGCGGACTTCAAAAGGGTATTCGACAAAGCTACTTACAAGGTCAGTGATCAACATCTGCTGATACTTGCCCGCCCCAGTGAAACCAGCCATCCCCGGCTCGGCTTTGTCATATCTAAAAAAAATGTGCGACTAGCAGTGAATCGAAACCGCGTTAAGCGTATCATTCGCGAGTCTTTCAGGCTGAACCGACAGATACTCCCCGCTTGTGACCTAGTTATTTTGGCACGCAAAGGGGTTGATCAGCTCGATAATGAAGCGATTCATCGTCTGATTTCGAAGTCATGGAACAGGCTGAGTAAAAAAGCTGACAAAGCTAAACCAACTGCAAAAGAGTAACGACCCGAACGCCATGGATATACAGCGAGTCATACTTATTGCCGCACTAGCATTGATGTCTTACATGCTGATGCTGCAGTGGAACCAGGATTACAACACACCTGTCGCCGAGCCAACTGTGGCTACCTCAAGCGTATCAGCTTACGAGCCCGCTGCAGGTGATCTGCCAACGGCAACTTCAAATGCGTCCGCTGATGTACCTGCAACAGCCAACGCTGCGCCTGTAGCTGAAGCGATTGATTCGAGCCTAATCTCAGTTAAAACTGACACGCTCGAGCTGCTGATCGATCCACGGGGTGGTGACGTTATCGAAGCCAAGCTGCCACAGCATCTTGCTGTTTTAAGTGAGAGCGAACCACTAACCCTGCTCGAACAAAACGCTACCCGCACTTACGTAGCTCAGAGTGGTCTGGTTGGTAAGAACGGTCCAGATGCTAACCCGGATGGCCGCCCACTCTACAATGCTGACGCACGCAGCTTTGACCTGGGTGACGCTGATCAGCTGAGTGTCGATCTCAACTTAAACGAGAGTGGCGTCGCGATCACTAAGCGATTCACTTTCACTCGCGGCAGCAACGCAATCAAAGTTGAGTACCTGATCAACAACCAGAGCGCTGAGAGCTTTGAGACTGTGCTATTCGGTCAGCTCAAACGTGACCGCAGTGCAGATCCATCGCAGCAAACCGACATGGGTATGCAGTCCTACCTCGGTGCTGTCTTCTCCACTACTGAGAACAGCTACCAGAAGGTTGATTTCGATGATATGGACGACAAGCGCTTCAGTGCGACTAGTGCCGACGGCTGGGTCGCCATGTCGCAGCATTACTTCCTATCCGCTTGGGTACCAGAACCTGGCCAGACCTACACTTACCAGACACGTGTCCTCAATGGCCTCTACATCGCCGGCTACCTAGCACCGGCTGTCAATGTAGCACCAGGCCAGCAGGCAAATCTATCAGCTACCCTGTATGCGGGCCCGAAAGACACGGACCAGCTGGAGCAGGTTGCGACCGATCTGGATCTGACGATCGACTACGGTATCCTGTGGTTTATCGCCTCTCCACTCTACATGCTGCTGAAATGGATCTACAGCATCGTAGGTAACTGGGGTCTAGCAATCATGGGCGTAACCTTGGTTGTGAAACTCGCGCTCTTCCATCTGAATGCCAAAGCCTTCAAATCAATGGCGAAGATGCGCAAATTCGGCCCAGAGATGGCACGCCTGAAAGAGCTGTACGGTGATGACCGTCAGAAGATGTCCCAAGAGATGATGAAGCTCTACTCGAAAGAGAAGATCAATCCTCTCGGTGGCTGTCTACCAATCGTTGCCCAGATGCCGATCTTCATTGCGCTCTACTGGGTGCTTCTCGAGTCGGTAGAGCTGCGTCACGCACCTTTCTATGGTTACATCCAGGATCTATCGCAGATGGACCCGTACTTCATCCTGCCTTTATTGATGGGTGCGTCGATGTTTGTACAGCAGCTGCTTAACCCAACTCCGCCAGATCCGATGCAGGCGAAGATCATGAAGATGCTTCCAATCATCTTTACCTTCTTCTTCCTCTGGTTCCCAGCGGGTCTGGTTCTGTACTGGGTGGTGAATAACGTACTGTCGATCGCACAGCAGTACATCATCAATAAACAGATCGAAGCGGGCGACTCTAAATAGAGGCCTGATTTGCAGAGCAGTGCGCTAGAATAAAAGGCTCCCATCGGGGGCCTTTTTCGTATTAGTCTCAGAGCTAAAAGGAGCAGAGATGCTAGACGCAAAACGAGACACTATCGTGGCACAAGCAACCGCCAATGGGCGCGGCGGTGTCGGTATTGTGCGCCTCTCAGGCCCTAAGAGTCTTGACTTAGCCAAAGCGTTTATCGGTTTTGAACCCAAGGCACGGTATGCACATTACACACCGTTCATTAACCACTCAGGCGAGCAGATCGATGAGGGAATAGCTCTTTATTTTCCCGGGCCAAACTCTTTCACGGGCGAAGATATATTCGAACTCCAGTGCCACGGCGGACCCGTAGTCATCGACCTACTGATCAAAGAAGCGGTGTCGTTGGGGGCTCGACTGGCGCGCCCCGGTGAGTTCTCAGAGCGAGCCTTCCTCAACGATAAAATGGATCTAACTCAAGCCGAGGCAATTGCTGATCTTATTGAGAGCTCATCCGAACAGGCCGCTCGGTGCGCACTGCGCTCACTACAAGGGGCATTTTCTGACGAGATCAATCAGCTGGTTGAGCTGCTCACTAATCTACGAATCTATGTTGAGGCTGCAATCGACTTCCCTGACGAAGAGATCGATTTCCTCAGCGATGGCAAAGTACTACATGACCTTAAGGCTATTATTACGCAGGTAGCCCAGGTACAGAGCCGAGCGCATCAGGGAAGCCTTCTGCGTGAGGGGATGACTGTGGTTATCGCTGGGCGCCCCAACGCTGGTAAATCGAGCCTTCTCAACGCGCTCGCCGGCCGCGAGACAGCAATCGTTACCGATATAGAGGGCACCACTCGAGACCTACTACGTGAGCAGATAGACATCGACGGTATGCCGCTGCATATCATTGATACCGCCGGTCTACGGGACGCACCAGACCAGGTCGAGCAGATCGGGATTAACCGCGCGTGGGAAGAGATACGCAAGGCAGACCGCATACTAGTTATGGTTGATGCAAGAACCTCAGAATCTACCGATCCACATGAGTTGATTCCAGAGCTCAGTGAACACCTCGATGATCTGCGACACATCACGCTGATTCGCAACAAGATCGATCTAGTCAACGAGTCTGCTAGCTTGGAAGAAATTGATGGACTCACACAGATCCGCATCTGCGCGCGCGAGAATATCGGTGTTGAACTTCTGCAGCAACACCTGAAAACGGTGATGGGCTATCAGGGGAGCGGCGAGGGAGCATTTATGGCACGTCGCCGCCACCTCGATGCGCTAGAGCAGGCTTCGGAGGCGCTTAATACAGGACTCTGGCAGCTAGAATCTAATGGCGCAGGAGAGCTACTGGCAGAGGATCTACGCCTCGCTCAGAAAATTCTCGGTGAGATTACCGGCCAGGTGAGTGCAGACGATCTACTAGGTAAGATCTTTGGTTCCTTCTGTATCGGCAAATAAGGGTCATCAGACTGTTCACTAATACAAAAATTACCCACAGCCACTCAGAATTAAAGTTTTCCACAGTGAAAGCTCAGTTAGCGCAGCGTCTGTGGGTAAGTTATATGTTTTTACTCACAGGATCTCTACAAAATGCCCAGAAGGCTATACTTATTCACATTAAATTGTGGAAAACGTGTATAACTCCTTGAGATTAAGCTGAGGAGAAGATTGAGGATAAATCGAGTTGTGGATAAAAGCCTAGGTTATCAACAAGCGATCAACAGCTCTTGCAGACGCTACTCACGACTAACACAGGGTTTATCATTCAAGTAAACCATTGTTTTTATAGGTAATAATATTGTTATACACAGAAATGACTTCGCTACATAACAAAAAAAATAATAAACACTCTATATATCTCTTCTTCTTTATATATTTCTTTTCATGCTCAACGTGCAGATCAAAAAACTAATATTTGGCAGACGTGAACAAGTTGATCAATTTTTAACCATTCACTCTGTCTAAGACTCTAGGTATAATCGCGGCTCTTTTTTTCAGCCCCAGTTGATTTGACGGATCGAAGCAGTTGATCCGGATGAGGTTTGTGTGGAATACCCTGATCAATATGATGTGTTAGTAATAGGCGGTGGCCACGCGGGTACGGAGGCAGCTCTTGCTTCAGCCCGCAAGGGTGCAAAGACTCTGCTATTAACTCATAACATCGAAACGCTTGGCCAGATGTCCTGCAACCCCGCTATCGGCGGTATCGGTAAGAGCCATCTCGTCAAAGAGGTCGATGCACTTGATGGTGCTATGGCTCGAGCAACTGACCGCGGCGGCATTCAGTTCCGCATTCTCAATGCACGTAAAGGCCCTGCTGTTCGTGCTACACGCGCTCAAGCTGATCGTGTTCTTTACAAAGCAGCCATCCGCGAAATACTAGAGAATCAAGAGAACCTCGAGATTTTCCAACAGGCTGTTGATGATCTGATCATTGAGGGCGAAACAGTAAAAGGCGTTGTTACACAGTCGGGTATACGTTTTCGTGGACAGTCCGTGGTACTGACTGCCGGTACATTCCTCGGCGGCTTAATCCATATCGGTATGCAGAACTACGCCGGTGGTCGTGCTGGTGATCCTCCAGCGATGCGCTTAGCAGAGCGCCTACGCGAGATGCCTTTGCGAGTTGAGCGCTTAAAAACAGGTACGCCACCGCGTATCGATGCGCGAAGCGTCGACTTCAGCAAGATGCAAGAGCAGCCTGGGGATACTCCAACACCGGTGATGTCGTTCATGGGCAGTCTGATTGAGCACCCAGAGCAGATTAGCTGCTATATCACGCACACAAACACGCAGACACATGACTTGATTCGGGCCAATCTCGATCGTTCACCGATGTACTCAGGTGTCATCGAAGGCATCGGACCACGTTATTGCCCGTCAATCGAGGATAAAATCCACCGATTTGCGGATAAAGACCAGCATCAGGTTTTTATTGAGCCTGAGGGACTTACAACGCACGAACTCTATCCAAACGGGATATCAACCAGTCTGCCATTTGATGTGCAGTTACAGATTGTGCGCTCGATGAAGGGGATGGAGCAGGCGCATATCACTCGCCCGGGCTACGCCATTGAGTATGACTTCTTCAATCCACAAGATTTGAAGCATACGCTCGAGACGCGTGTAGTTAATGGCCTCTACTTCGCTGGTCAAATCAACGGTACAACCGGCTACGAAGAGGCTGCAGCTCAAGGTTTACTGGCTGGAATGAATGCTGCAGCACGTGCGCTTGAGCAAGAGCAGTGGTACCCACGTCGCGATGAAGCTTACATTGGTGTGCTGGTAGATGATCTGATTACTCACGGTACCTCTGAGCCTTATCGCATGTTTACCAGCCGTGCAGAGTATCGTTTGATCCTGCGCGAAGACAATGCCGATCTGCGTCTAACAGAGACGGGTCGCAAGCTCGGAGTCGTCGGTGATGATCGCTGGAGTGCATTCAGTGCTAAGCGCGAAGCAATCGATACAGAGATGGCGCGGATGAAATCCACCTGGGTACAACCCAACTCGATTGAGGCACAGGCGCTAGCACCCAAACTGACTACACCACTGACACGTGAATACAATTTAGCCGATTTGGTGAAACGTCCAGAGATGACGTACGCCGACCTGGCTGAGGTTAAACCCGCTGAGGCCGATGTTGCTTCGGCTGTGGCGGAGCAGGTTGAGATACATATCAAGTATGCCGGTTATATCGATCGTCAACGCGATGAGATAGAGCAATTGCGAAAGCATGAGAATACTGCGCTGCCTGAAGATTTTGATTACTCCCAAGTGGGCGGACTTTCAAACGAGCTTAAGTTTAAACTCGAGGCCGTGCGTCCGGTCAGCATCGCTCAGGCGAACCGTATCCAAGGTATGACACCCGCCGCGATCTCTCTGCTACTGGTTCACCTGAAAAAGCGTCAGTTACAAGCCAAGGCTGTTAGTTAATGACCGAGCTAGCAAAACTGCTTGGAAGCGGACTGACTGAGCTAGGGATTGACGCGACTCCGCTCCAGCAAGAGCAGCTGTTGGCTTATTTAGGTTTGATGCAGAAGTGGAACAAAGCTTACAACCTCACTGCGATTCGCGACCCGCAGCAGATGTTGGTTCGCCATCTGCTGGATAGTATTGCCGTGGTTCCCTACCTTAATTCTGATGAAGTGATCGATGTAGGTAGCGGCGGTGGCCTCCCAGGCATCCCTTTAGCGATTCTTTTCCCTGAGCAGGCGATAACGACCCTAGACAGCAACTCGAAGAAGACCCGATTCCAAAATCAGGTGCGGATCGAGCTAGGTCTAGATAACCTTGAGGTTATTCATGGTCGCGTTGAGACTGTGGAAGATCGCCACTTTGGCCAGGTAATATCGCGAGCTTTCGCCTCCATCGTCGATATGGTCACTTTGAGTCATGCACTTCTCGCTGAGAAAGGTGTTTTTCTTGCGATGAAAGGTCGGTATCCTGACGCAGAGTTGGCGGAATTACCGCCCCAATACGTTTTGCAGCAGAGCTATGAACTCCATGTACCCGGTCTGGATGAGGAGCGGCATCTGCTGGTTTTAGGGAGAGCCTAAGCTTGGCTAAGATTCTGACCGTTACCAACCAGAAAGGCGGTGTAGGTAAAACCACAACTAGTGTGAATCTAGCAGCGTCGCTCGCAGCAATGAATAAGCGGGTGCTGCTAATCGACCTAGATCCGCAGGGCAATGCGACCATGGGGAGCGGCGTTGAGAAGCAGGAGCTCACACTCTCAATTTACGAAGTTCTAACCGATCAGGCTGAAACTAAGGATGCGATTATTGGCGGCTTGGAGACGGGCTTTGATCTGCTGGGCGCTAATGGTGATTTGACGGCCGCAGAGGTTGAATTGCTGGATTTACCGCGCCGAGAGTTTCGCCTGAAAATGGCATTGATGCCGATCGCCGATCAGTACGAGTACATCCTGATTGATAATCCTCCAAGCCTTAACTTGTTGACGGTAAACGCACTCGCTTGCTCTGATGGCGTCATTATTCCGATGCAGTGTGAGTACTACGCACTTGAGGGTATAAGTGCGTTGGTGGGCACTATTGATCGTATTCAAAAGCGTTTGAACCCAAAACTAAAGATTGAGGGTATTCTGCGCACCATGTTCGACCCACGTATGAGTCTGACCAAAGATGTCTCTGAGCATCTGGTTGAGTACTTTGGTGAACGGGTGTATCGCACGGTGATTCCGCGCAATGTTCGCCTGGCTGAGGCACCGAGCCATGGTTTGGCCGCCCTTCAGTACGATAAACACTCACGTGGAGCCCTGGCTTACTTAGCCTTGGCGGGTGAGCTGATTCGACGCAACGATCAGAGCACGACATCCTCAGCTAAGGAAGCGAAGGAGAGCGAAGTATGAGCAAGAAACGTGGGCTAAAACGTGGGCTGGATGCCCTCCTTTCCGGTGTCGATACCGCGGCTTTCAATGATGTTAACGAGGGTATGGCTGAAACAGCCAGTGCCAGCCTCAACGAGATTCCGGTTGATCAGATCTGTCGCGGACGCTACCAGCCCCGCCGTGAGATGGACAGTGACACCTTAGAGGAGTTAGCTAACTCCATTCGTGCTCAGGGTGTAATGCAGCCTATAGTTATACGTCCAGTGGAAACGGGCTACGAGATTATTGCTGGTGAGCGCCGTTGGCGTGCTGCACAGATGGCAGGTTTGAACGCAATCCCCGCCGTGATACGCGATGTGCCGGATGAAGCTGCCATCGCGATGGCGTTGATAGAGAATATTCAACGTGAAAACCTCAACCCGGTCGAAGAGGCGATCGCCCTGCAGCGTCTGCAGCAGGAGTTCGAACTCTCGCAGCAGGAGGTTGCCGAAGCTGTTGGTAAGTCGCGCTCTGCTGTTGCCAACCTATTGCGTCTGCTCAACCTTAGTGATGAGGTGAAGACTTTCCTCGAGCGGGGCGACATTGAGATGGGTCATGCGCGTGCCTTCTTGCCACTTACTGCCGAGCTCCAACTTAAGGCTGCACGTGAGGTTGTCGCCAAAGGACTCTCTGTGCGTGACGCCGAAGCCTTAGCGCGACGACTGCAGCAACCGACGAGCGAGCAGCAGCAGGCTGAAGCTGCCAATGAGCACCTTTCCCAAATTGCCCAGCAGTTGTCTGAACACTTTGCAGCTAAGGTAACACTGTCGGGAAATGCCAAAGGGCGTGGCAAGATCACGATCAATTTCAAAGACTCAGATGAGCTTGAAGGGATCCTATCTAAGCTCCATAACTGAGTGCCAAACGCGTTTTTGATTAGGCATTGCACGACCTTAGTGCAATGGCCTCAGGTTTAAGTTGATGCACGGACTGCTTCTCCTTATAATCCCAGCCGACTTTTGTCTATGTAAATCGGAGAGGGCGGTCATAAGAGCCAACTAACAGCCTCCCGAAGACAAGCCTGAGGGTGATCAATGCAGGCCGGGATGTGGGAAAAACGGGGCGATCGAGCGCGACAGCGGTATTTCACAACGCTGATATACCAAAGCGTTATCCTAGCTCTAGTCACACTACTACTGGTTCCTTTTGATTTCGTTGTCGCTTACTCAGCACTGCTCGGTGGATGGATTTACCTGCTGCCTCAACTTTGGCACGCATGGAGGCACTTCAGAAACCGCGCACCTGAAACGGCAAACCGCGCTTTGGCTGAGCTGTACGCTGGGCAGATATGGAAAATGACATTGATGGCCATGTTCTTCGCACTGAGTTTTGTGTTGATAGAGCCGCTGAGTGGATTTTCCTTATTTGCTGCACTACTGCTGATGCAGGTGATGAACCTGGTGATGCAAGTGGGTGGGGCGAGAAATTAGTAAACTTTGAACTTATAGAGAGAACTAGGAATGGCGAGCGGCGAATATACTTCTCAAGAATATATTAAGCACCACCTTACCAATCTCACTTTCGGTAATCACCCAGAGGAAGGCTGGACCTTCTCTCACGGCGAGACTGCAGCGGATACCGCGCAGATGACGAAAGAGATGGGCTTTTGGGCGATCAACGTTGACACCATGCTGTGGTCAGTTGGTCTGGGTCTGTTTTTTATCTGGTTGTTCCGTAAGGTAGCAGCTACAGCAACTTCGGATGTACCCGGTCGTCTGCAGGGCTTTATCGAAGTGATCATCGAATTTGTAGATGATAACGTTAAAAGCGTTTTCCATCACAAGAACCCGGTGATTGCTCCTTTGGCACTGACTATCTTCGTTTGGATTTTCCTAATGAACCTGATGGACCTTGTGCCAATCGATTGGGTCCCATTTATCTTTAATGAGCTCGGTGTCTCGTACATGAAGATAGTTCCAACCACTGACGTTAACGCTACGGGTGGCCTAGCATTCAGTGTATTTGGTTTGATTATCTACTACAGCATCAAGATGAAAGGCGTAGGTGGCTTTTTAGCTGAGTTGTCATTCCAGCCGCTTCCTAAGATTTTTGCGCCATTTAACCTTTTCCTAGAGATCGTAGGCCTGTTGGCTAAGCCTGTATCTTTGGCGCTTCGACTCTTCGGTAACATGTACGCAGGTGAAATGATTTTCATCCTGATTGCAATTCTACCGTTCTGGGCTCAGTGGTTGTTGTCTGTTCCTTGGGCAATTTTCCACATACTCGTCATTACGCTTCAGGCGTTCATCTTCATGGTACTGACAGTTGTCTACCTGGCGATGGCTCACGAAGATCACTGATGAGATAAAATGAATTACAAAGCTTTTTTGTAAGAAACTGTAACAACTCAATAACATTGAAACGTAACTGGAGAAAATCATGGAATACTACCTGCTAGCTGCTGCTCTGATGCTTGGTCTGGGTGCTATCGGTGCTGCAATCGGTATCGGTATCCTCGGTGGCAAGTTCCTCGAAGGTGCTGCTCGTCAGCCTGAACTTGTGCCACTGCTGCGTACTCAGTTCTTCATCGTAATGGGTCTGGTTGACGCGATCCCAATGATCGGTGTTGGTCTGGGCATGTACGTACTGTTCGCCCTTTAAGATACTTTGACTAAAAGCACGTCCACTTTGGACAAACAAACTTTTAATCAAACAACCGCGAGGGTAATGGCGTGAATATCAATCTCACCATCATTGGTCAGGCCATTGCGTTTTTCTTCTTCGTGCTTTTCTGCATGAAGTACGTTTGGCCACCGCTGACAGCAGCGCTGGACGAGCGTAAGAAGAAGATCGCAGACGGTCTTGATGCGGCAGAACGTGCAGAACGTGATCTACGTCTTGCGCAGGAGAAAGCCGCAGATGACATGCGTGCTTCTAAAGAAGAAGCAGCCGCCATCATTGAACAGGCCAACAAGCGGGCTAACCAGATTGTCGAAGAAGCTAAAGAGCAGGCACGCGAGGAAGCAAATCGCGTTAAAGCTGCTGCAGAAGCTGAAGTCGAACAGCAAGTCAACCAAGCGAAGGAAGCCCTTCGTGCACAGGTTGCAGCACTAGCAATTGCTGGCGCTGAGAAAATTCTGGAAGCCTCTGTTGACGAGAAAGCGCACGCGCAGCTGGTTGATAAACTAGCAGCTGAGCTGTAAGCGAGGTTTACGATGGCTGAACTCAATACAGTCGCTCGGCCCTACACCAAAGCTGCGTTTGAATACGCGGTAGCGGCGGGCAGCCTCGATCAATGGGCAAATATGCTTTCCGTTTCAGCTACCGTTGTAGCTGATGCGACAGTAGCCCAGGTACTATCAAGTGCCGCACTTACGTCAGAGCAAAAAGGCTCAACTCTTGTTGAGGTTCTTGGTGACGAACTGGACCAGTCAGGCAAAAACTTTATTGCCCTGCTGGCCGAGAACGGTCGCCTAGCTCTACTGCCAGAGATCGCTACTCAGTTCAAAAAGCTGAAAGCAGCACAGGAAGCTTCGATTGAAGTGGATCTGACAACTGCCTTCGAGATGGCTGATGAACAGCAGCAGAAACTGGCCAAGGCGCTAAGTACTAAGTTGGGTCGTGACGTACAGGTCACTACACAGGTAGACAGATCTATCCTGGGTGGTGTGGTTGTTCGTACTGATGACCTTGTGATCGACGGTTCCGTTCGTGCACGACTGGCGAAACTGGCCGAAGCGATGAATTCCTGAGTGTGAGGAATAAAAATGCAGCAACTGAATCCATCTGAGATCAGCGAGATTCTCAAGAAGCGCATCGAATCTCTTGATGTGTCTTCTGAAGCCCGTAACGAGGGCACAATCGTTAGCGTATCCGATGGTATCATCCTGATCCACGGTCTCGCTGACGTAATGTACGGCGAAATGATCGAGTTCCCTGGTGGCGTCTACGGTATGGCGCTTAACCTTGAGCGTGACTCTGTCGGTGCCGTAGTACTGGGTGATTACCAGAACTTGAAAGAGGGTATGACCGCTAAATGTACTGGTCGTATCCTTGAAGTACCTGTAGGTCCTGAGCTACTCGGCCGCGTTGTAGACGCACTGGGTAACCCAATCGACGGTAAAGGTGCTATCGACGCAAAAATCACCGACGCAGTAGAGAAGGTAGCGCCAGGCGTTATCGCTCGTCAGTCGGTTGATCAGCCAGTACAGACTGGTCTGAAAGCGATCGATGCGATGGTACCAATCGGCCGTGGCCAGCGTGAGCTGATCATCGGTGACCGTCAGATCGGTAAGTCGGCAATTGCGATCGACGCGATCATCAACCAGAAAGGTACGGGTATCAAATGTATCTACGTAGCAGTGGGCCAGAAACAGTCTACTATCGCTAACGTAGTACGTAAGCTTGAAGAGCACGGCGCGATGGATCACACCATCGTAGTTGCGGCTGGTGCAGCCGATCCTGCAGCGATGCAGTTCCTGGCACCATACGCTGGCTGTGCAATGGGTGAATACTTCCGCGACCGCGGCGAAGATGCACTGATCATCTATGATGACTTGACCAAGCAGGCTTGGGCATACCGTCAGATCTCTCTGCTTCTGCGTCGTCCACCAGGTCGTGAAGCATACCCAGGTGACGTATTCTACCTCCACTCACGTCTGCTCGAGCGTGCTGCTCGCGTAAACGCTGACTACGTAGAAGCGTTCACTAACGGTGAAGTTAAAGGTCAAACAGGTTCTCTGACAGCTCTGCCTGTAATCGAGACTCAGGGTGGTGACGTTTCGGCGTTCGTACCAACCAACGTTATCTCGATCACAGACGGTCAGATCTTCCTTGAGACTAGCCTGTTCAACTCGGGTGTCCGTCCTGCAATCAACGCAGGTCTGTCGGTATCACGTGTAGGTGGTGCGGCTCAGACTAAGATCATCAAGAAGCTTGGTGGTGGTGTACGTCTGGCTCTTGCACAGTACCGTGAGCTGGCAGCGTTCTCGCAGTTCGCTTCAGACCTCGACGACGCGACTCGCGCTCAGCTTGAGCACGGTCAGCGCGTAACTGAGCTGATGAAGCAGAAGCAGTACTCTCCTATGTCAGTTTCTGAGATGGGTCTGAGCCTGTACGCTGCGAACGAAGGCTTCCTTGCAGACGTAGATCTGAACAAAATCGGTGATTTCGAATCAGCACTGATCGCTTACTTCAATAGCGAGCACGCTGATCTGATGGGCCAGGTGAACGAGAAGGGTGATTACAATGATGAAATCGCAGCTCAGTTCAAAGCCGGCATCGAGAAGTTCAAATCTACCCAGACTTGGTAATTGCTCACTATAAAGGGCATGGCGGCTGAGCAAGCTGCTCAGCCGAAACTAAGTCAGAGATAGAGGCGGAACTATGGCAGTCGGAAAAGAGATTAAGACACAGATCGCGAGTATCACGAGCACTCGAAAGATTACCAGCGCTATGGAAATGGTTGCTGCATCTAAGATGCGTCGTGCTCAAGATCGTATGCAGTCTTCCCGACCTTATGCTCGCAGCATCCGCGGTGTGATTCAGCACCTAGCGAAAGCTAACCCTGAATACACGCACCTGTACATGCAGAGCGGCGAAGTGAAGCGTGTTGGCTTCATTATCGTTGCCTCTGACCGCGGACTCTGTGGTGGTCTGAACATTAACCTGTTCAAGGCGACCGTGAGCAAGATGAAAGAGTTCCACGACCAGAATGTCGAAATGGACATCTGTGCGTTGGGCTCTAAAGCGATCAGCTTCTTCCGTAACTACGGTGGTAACGTTGTGGCAGCTAAAAGCGGCCTGGGCGATGCACCGGAAGCGGAACAGTTGGTTGGTGCAGTGAAAGTAATGCTGGACGCATACTCTGAAGGCAAACTTGATCGACTCTATGTCGTATCAAACGAGTTCGTGAATACCATGACTCAGAAGCCAACAGTAGACCAGCTGCTACCACTGCGAGCTGAGGAAGACGATGAAGGTCTGAACCATCACTGGGACTACATCTACGAGCCAGAAGCGAAAGAGCTCCTTGAAGGACTTCTGACGCGTTACATTGAATCGTGTGTGTACCAGGCTGTGGTTGAGAACAACGCCTGTGAGCAGGCAGCGCGTATGTTGGCGATGAAAAACGCGACAGACAACGCTGGAAACCTCATCGATGAGCTTCAGTTGGTTTACAACAAGGCTCGTCAGGCCGCGATCACTCAGGAGATTTCTGAGATCGTGGGTGGTGCTGCAGCTGTTTAAAGCAGTGAACAGGTCAATAAGTTAAGAGGATCCGAACATGAGTAGCGGACGTATTGTTCAGATTATCGGTGCGGTAGTTGACGTGGAATTCCCACGTGAAGACGTGCCGAAGGTTTATGACGCACTGAACGTCACTAAAACCAACCTGACACTGGAAGTTCAGCAGCAGCTGGGCGACGGTGTCGTACGTACAATTGCAATGGGTCAGACTGAAGGTGTAAGCCGTGGTCTGGACGTTGAAAACACTGGTGCTCCAGTTTCTGTACCTGTAGGTACTGCGACTCTCGGTCGTATCGTGGACGTACTGGGTAACCCAATCGATGAGTGTGGCCCAATTGGTGAAGAGGAGCGTTACCCTATTCACCGTAAAGCGCCAACTTACGCTGACCAGGCAGCTACTAACGAGCTGCTGGAAACAGGCATCAAGGTAATCGACCTGGTATGTCCGTTTGCGAAGGGCGGTAAGATCGGTCTGTTCGGTGGTGCCGGTGTAGGTAAAACCGTAAACATGATGGAACTGATCAACAACATCGCGACTCAGCACTCAGGTCTGTCTGTATTCGCAGGTGTAGGTGAGCGTACTCGTGAGGGTAACGACTTCTACCACGAGATGCAGGAAGCGGGCGTTGTAAACGTTGAGCAGTTCGACAAGTCGAAAGTAGCGATGGTTTACGGCCAGATGAACGAGCCACCAGGCAACCGTCTGCGTGTAGCACTGACTGGTCTGACTATGGCTGAGAAGTTCCGTGACGAAGGTCGTGACGTACTTCTGTTCGTAGACAACATCTACCGTTACACACTGGCGGGTACTGAAGTATCAGCACTGCTGGGTCGTATGCCTTCAGCGGTAGGTTACCAGCCAACACTGGCGGAAGAGATGGGCGTTCTGCAGGAGCGTATCACCTCGACTAAGACCGGTTCTATCACGTCTATCCAGGCGGTATACGTACCAGCGGATGACTTGACTGACCCATCTCCAGCGACAACCTTCTCGCACCTTGATGCGACAGTCGTACTGTCTCGTCAGATCGCCGAGCTGGGTATCTACCCTGCGGTTGACCCACTGGACTCTACTTCACGTCAGCTGGATCCACTGGTAATCGGTACTGAGCACTATGAAGTTGCTCGTAACGTACAGAACGTTCTGCAGCGCTACAAAGAGCTGAAGGACATCATCGCGATCCTGGGTATGGACGAACTGTCTGAAGAAGATAAGCAGACCGTAGCGCGCGCTCGTAAGATCCAGCGCTTCCTGTCTCAGCCATTCTTCGTGGCAGAGGTCTTCACAGGTTCTCCAGGTAAGTACGTTGCACTGAAAGACACTATCCGTGGCTTCCAGGGTATCCTGAACGGTGAGTACGACAACTTGCCAGAGCAGGCGTTCTACATGGTTGGCGGCATCGAAGAAGCTGTCGAAAAAGCCAACAAAATGTAATCGCCTTTGAGCGGAACCTGAAGAGGTAAAGGAAATGGCTATGACTGTTCATTGTGACATCGTGAGTGCTGAAGAAGAGATCTTCTCTGGCCTTGTCGAGTTCATCTCAGTGAGGGGTAGCCTGGGTGAGCTGGGTGTTTACCCAGGTCACACTCCGCTGTTGTCGGAAATCAAACCAGGCCCTGTCGAGCTTCGCAAGCAGGGCGGTGAAGAGGACGTGATCTACGTGTCCGGTGGTTTCTTAGAGGTCCAGCCAACCAAGGTGACTATCCTGGCTGACACTGCGTCTCGTGCGCACGATCTTGACGAAGCGACAGCTCTTGAAGCGCAGAAGGCTGCCGAGCAGGCGATGGCTGATAAGCAGGGTGAGTTCGAATACTCTACTGCTGCAGCTCAGCTTGCAGAAGCAACCGCACAGCTGCGTGCGATCGAGCAGATTCGCCGCAAACTTGGCAAGTAAGCTAAGTGCAAAAACCAAAAAGGGCAGCTTCGGCTGCCTTTTTTATTTACATGGACGCGCTTAAGCGACAATTTATATGGACTAAACTATGAAGATTAAACTATTGGTAACTGCAGTGACAGTTCTGGCCCTAGCCGGCTGCGTCCCATTTGTTCCATTTATTTGATGACTGATCAAGAATTTAAGATTGAACGCCTGACCACTGAGTATGTGCAGGAAGAGGATCGTATACGTCTCAATCTTGAGGATCCTCAGCAACAACGTACTACGCTGTGGCTAACCCAGCGGCTCCTCAACCGTGTAGTGCCTGCGTTGGTTAAGGTGCTGGAGGAGGAGACCAGCGGAAAGCCTCAGGCGAGCGATCTACAAGCCTTTACGCAACAGCGAGCCCAGCGAGATATTGAGCAAGAGGCGCCTATTCCGGCTGCCGAGAGTGCTTGGCTCGTTAGACGCGTTGACATGACTCCACGCCCTAAGGCGGTCACCCTTGTCTTTGGCGACAATCAGAGCGAGACTGCTCGTTTAGAGATGCCACGCACTGCGCTGCGTCAATGGCTCAGTATTCTGCGTGAGCTCTACCGCAGGGCGGAATGGAGCTGCGAAAACTGGCCTGATTGGCTTGCGCCACTATCGCAAACAGCCGAGACTAAAGATTCCCAGCTACACTGATAGCAGCTCAAACGAACGAAGGACGTCCATGAACTCGATCTCAACCGTCGACGAACAGCAATTACAAGTGCTGATGGCGCGTCAGCCGATTTACACCAAGACCAAAGAGGTTGTGGCGTTTGAGTTGTTGTTTCGTGACGAGTCAGGCGAGTTTGTTAAGGGCCTCAAAGATGATGAGGCGACCCTCAACGTTCTATTGAATACCTATTCGAGCGTACCAGATAAAAGCTCAGTGCGTCAGGCACCGCTCTTCCTCAAGGTCAACGATACCTTTCTACTGGAACATGACATTCCTGAAATTCCTCGCGAGAGCTTTGTATTGGAGGTGATTGGCAGCACCGCGATCACTCCAAAGCTGGTTGAGAGGATCGACTTTTTGGTCAAAGAGGGCTTTAAAGTTGCATTGGCCGACTATGACCCAACGGACCCTCGCTTCAATGCATTGCTCAATTTGGTGCATATCGTAAAAATTGACCTGCGCAAATTCCAACTTGATGAGCTGCCTAATGTTGTGCGCCAACTGCGCCGCAAAGGGATGGAGCTGCTAGCAGATAAGGTTGAGACAGTTGATGAGTTCCAAGCGTGCCAGCGTATGGGGTTTGACCTCTTTATGGGTTACTTCCTCAGCAAGCCGCAGCTAGTGCGTGGTCGGCGTGTGCAGGGCAATAAGCTAGTGCTGTTGCAGATTCTGACAGAGCTGAACAATCCCAATGCAACCTCCGAGTCGATAGAGGCGCTGGCGCTGCGCGATCCCGAACTGGTTTACAAGATCTTGCGTGTCATTAACTCTGCAGCGTTCAGTCTACGACGTGAAGTGACCAGCTTGGCTCATGCTATATCTCTGTTGGGGCTAGATCAGATACGTCGATGGGTGATGTTGTTTTTGTCAGTCGCGGAGGAGGGACAACCGCAGGAGCTGACTCGAGCCATGCTGCAACGAGGTCGTATGTGCGAAGTGACGGCAGAGATGCTGGAGCGAGCAAACCCAATGAATCACTTCTTTGTTGGCTTGCTATCGCAGCTTGACGCCCTAATGGAGATTCCGATGGATGAGTTGATGGCCCAAGTACCGCTGGACCAGCGCCTCAAAGCCGCTATCTTGAAGTACGCCGATTCCGAGGGAGAGATACTCCAGAATGTTGAGTTCTATGAGCGGGGTGACTTTGCTCATCTACGTCTGCCCCTAGAGAAGCCTTACCTTGAGGTAGCGTATCGCCATAGCATTAGCTGGGCCCTTCAGGTGCTGACGCAGATGGCTGAAGAGCAGTAAATGGACCTGCTATCGGCCTGGCTGCCAACTGACATTGGCGGTTATACCGCGCTGTTTTTAATACTCCTGTCGGGGTTTACCTCATTGATCACTGCTACGCTGGGCATTGGCGGAGGAGCGCTGCTCATTGCCGCAATGGCACAGCTTGTGCCAGTCGCTGCGCTGATCCCGGTTCATGGTTTAGTGCAGTTCGGCTCAAATTTTAACCGTGCTTTCATGACCCGCCAGCACATTGATCGCGTTTGGGTTGGCCGCTTTGCCCTAGGAG
>Ga0209555_10000946_pt1 | contig 23393 bp, 30 predicted proteins | sample SaaInl85LU_5_DNA_FD_184643 | JGI IMG/M metagenome (GOLD analysis project Ga0209555, IMG submission 184643) | Marine microbial communities from expanding oxygen minimum zones in the Saanich Inlet - ESP_85LU_5_DNA (SPAdes) (version 2) | ecosystem: Environmental > Aquatic > Marine > Intertidal... | reverse complement strand
AAGGCTATCTTCACTGTGGCCGCCGCAGCTCAGCGGGCGGCGGACCACATCTCAGATAGTGTCGAGTCGTTTCGTGAAGAGAGACAGCAAATCTCAGAACTAGGAGAGCTAATCAGTGGGTAATTACGGCGTGTTTGATACAGAAGTTTTGGATAAACCTTATCAGGTTTACTGGACTTACGTAGAAGATGAGGGCTTGTATATAGACAAGCTTTATTCTGACGGGAAGTCCATTGATCCAATGTCAATGAGTTCAATAGAACTTGAGATGCTCGTTGACAAATCAATGGATGAGTACTGGGCAACCAGAGATGGTGACGTATAAAGGAGATGTGTATGTCTATTCGTTTTTCTTTTGATAGCTTAGAGGTTATGACTCCGTACTACAAAGCTATTAAGAATGCTGACAGTAGCTTATCGTCGGTTCAAGTATTGGCTGCGGCTAATGTGTTACGTGATCTTGAAGAAGATCCAAATAACTGCGTTGACTATAAGAGTATAGCCATCGCAATCAATGAAGCTAAAGGAGAGCTTTCTTAATGCCGACTGTTTACTCAGAGACGCAGGTGCAAGCCTATCTGTTCTGGTGTAGCCAGACGGATAGGAAGGCAACGATGGAAGACTTCCAAGATTTTGTAAGAGAGATGGAGGACTGTCTTCCCTCACCCATAACACCAGAGGAGATCCCAAGCTTTGTCGAATGTTAAACAGCTACATAACAATGTACTTTACAAGGTGACGCTTGATGTCACCAAGCGGTATGTAATATTCATGGATGCAATAACCAAAGGCCATCTCGATAAGAATGTGTCAAGTGTAGTCGAAGACGACACGTACAGTATGTATACAGATTACACACCAGAGGTTATCAACTATAGTTACACATCTGATTACGTAACTTGTGATCAGGCATTTGAGGACTTTGAGCATGACCAAAAAAATAAGAGTGATTGATATTGTTGATGAGGATGGCGATCTTCTTCTAAGCATTGAGCCTCACTGGATTCCATCAGGTATGACAGTCGAGGACGTTGTAATAAAACTATTGCCTGGTCTATCAGATATGTATGACTACAAGTGTTATTACGCAGTAGAAAAAGAAGGAAGTAACATTCACTAAGGAGTTAAAGCTATGAGCAAAGGAAAAGCAGATTCATCAAAGGGAGAAGTCAGCATACATGGCAAGGTATACTTAACAGTAGCCCGTCGTATTGATGACTTCAGAAAGCAATACCCCGACTACTCTATAACGTCAACTGTCTTACACGCAGACCACGATTACGTTCAGGTGCGAGCAGAGATTACGGACACATGTGGTCGTGTAATTGCCAGTGGTTTAGCAGAAGAGGTACGTAAGGCAAGTAACATCAACAAGACTAGTGCGTTAGAGAACGCAGAGACCAGTGCTGTCGGGCGAGCACTGGCCTTCTTCGGTATGGGTGGTACGGAGATAGCGTCAGCCGATGAGGTTGCTGGAGCAATAGGCCAGCAGAAAGAGGATCAAGCATCTGACTATTTACTAAAGCACAATTTTATCTTGCAAGATAACTTAGTATTGATGGCGATAGCTGAAATTAAAAATGCGTTACTTGCTGATGACTACAGCTACGCAGCACAGGTTGAGGCAGAGCTAGAGCGTGATGATATTGTCGCGCTGTGGGTTGCCCCAAGCAAGGGTGGTATCTTCACAACTGAAGAGCGCACCAAACTAAAGAGTGATGAGATGAACTCAGCACGCAAAAACCAGGCTCAAGGAGAGCAATGATGGATAACAATATGGAATTCCCAGAAGGGATCTTTGCAAAAGCACCAGCAGATCAAGCCCCAGACTTTGTTAAGGGTAAGATCCAAATCAAACTTGATGAAGCTATTAGCTGGCTCAAGTCAAAGCAGGATAGCGGAGAGCAATGGGTATCGCTCGATGTTAAGGAAGGGCGTAGTGGTAAATGGTATGCCGCCGTAAATACTTGGAAGCCTAAGGGTGAGAAGGGTATGGCCCCATCAAACATACCAGCAGTTGCAGACGAGGATATGCCTTGGTAAGGGGTTGCATTATTCTGCGAACGGAGTAAATTTAATAGTGCCTTTCATGGCAAACTCCTAAGCAGTCATTGCCTCGGCCTTCGGGTCGGGGCTTTTTTGTCCCTCATTTTAGGAGGTCAAATGGAAACTCGTCTTGATGAGATGAAGGCTCAGTGCCAGGCATACCATAAGAACCACCCAGAAGTTTGGGATCTGTTCGTAAGGTTCAGCAAGGAGATCATATCCAAGGGCTACGCAAACTATTCTGTCAATGCAATCTTCGAGCGCATCAGATGGGAGATGGATGTTGGCGGCAACGGAGACTCTGAGTTCAAGATTAATAATAACTTCAGGCCACTGTATGCAAGAAGGTTTATGAAGATGTATCCAGATCATGATGGATTCTTCAGGACAAGAAAGCAGACAAGCGAGGAAGCGCCAGCTACTAACCTACCAGAGCTACAGCCAAAGGATTACCTGTGATAGATCAAGTGCTCAATAGATTACCTAACGTAAGAAAGTCAGGGAGAGGATGGCAATCAAGATGCCCGGCTCACGATGACAAAGGACCATCACTATCAATAGCGGAAGGAAACAAAGGCGTACTAATGCACTGTCATGCAGGCTGTACCATCAGTGAAGTTTGTTCAGCTATAGGTATGCAGCCTAGAGATTTGTTTTATGAATACCTAGCAAAGATGCCTGACTCTAGCTCAGACCTAGATGATTACATCATTGCTATTGCCAAGGCAGACATTGCTTCAGGCAAAAACCTAAGCCAAGAAGATCAACAATCATATGTTCAAGCTGTAAGGAGAAAGATATGACCGACGAGATACTTGATTGTATCGAGGCAAGACTAACAACCCTATGCGTATACGCAGAGCGACAGACAATTGCGCTGGAGAGGTTAGTGGAGATGGGCGAGAGCAAAAAGAAAAGAGCCTCTCAGCCAAGGGCAAGGTTTACCCCGCCAACAGTTGCCGATGTTAGTGATTACATCAAGAAGAATAACGCAGGCATTGATGCTAATGCGTTCGTTGATTATTACGAGGCAAGGGGATGGAAGCTCAACAACGGAGAGACAGTCAAGAGTTGGGAGGCGTGCGTAAGAACCTGGTCAAGGAATGGATTTAGCAATGCGCCCAAGCAGGATAACGATAAGACAGGAGCAGTACTGTGACAGACAAAGAGATAAGGGTAGCCGAAGAGACGGCGGACTTGCAGCACCACAAGATAGTAAGCGCCACCACCCTGTATAACAGACTGGAAGAGCACAGGTCAGTGAAGGATAGCGGAGTCAAGCTGCCGTGGAACAAAGCAGAGGGAAGGATACTGCTAAGGCCGAAGGAGCTAGTGTTGATGGGAGGGTACAGCGGCCACTTCAAGAGTACGATAGCCGCACAGATGGCGTTCAGCGCCATAGAGCAGGGATGCAATGTAGGTATAGCAAGCCTTGAGCTGCCAGCGGAAGAGATCATAGAGCAGTTCGGTGAGTTCGCAGCGGACAGATCATCGCCACCGATGCCGTACATGGACAAGGTAAGGAAGGCAGTTGATCCACACCTCCACGTATATGATGTTGTTGACGTTATCAATCCTGAGATAGCACTACAAATGACGATAGCATTGGCTAGGGATAAAGAGTGCAAGCTAATTATCCTCGATGCGCTGATGATGATGGGTGCAAGTGACGACTACAATCAAGAGCAGAAGTTTAGCCAGCGACTAGCCGCAATAGCCAAGAGGTATGAAACCTGCATCTTATTGATACACCACGTAAGAAAGCCAGATGGTCAGAACGGAGAGTCAAAGATACCAGGCAAGTATGACTTCATTGGTAGCTCACACCTAGCTAACATTAGCTCAACCATAATTACTGTGTGGCACGACAAAGAGAAGGCGTATAAAAAGAATACAGGCCAGACGGATGACGATAGCTTTGATGACAGCCGACCTGACCTTGTGTTATTTATATGCAAGCAGAGAAACCACAAGTTCGAGGGCAAGCTTGGGCTGTGGCAGAGCGACAGATCACGTACATTCTGTGAGACATATCATAGAATTACAAAGCCAAGGACATACTAATGAGCGGACATTCATGGAGCGTTAAGAACAAGGATCAAGCAAAAGCCTTCTGTGAATTCATAATGGCAGAGCAAGATGCAGGTAAAGAGTTTACTTACTCTATCAAGGAGATGACTAGGAGTGATCTTCAGAATCATGCACTCCATGCAATGTTCAGAAGGCTAGCGAATTCACTGAATGATGCAGGCTATGACATGAAGAGCGATGCAATAACCAAGAGAGGTATTCCCTGGTCAGAGCATTCGATCAAAGATGTGTTGTATAGGCCGATGATAAAACATATGTTTGACACAGATAGAAGCTCAAGACTAACAAAGGAAGAGCTATCACATTCGGTAGAGGCTCTTCTGAGTGAGATAGGATCAAGGACCGGTGTATATGTACCGTTCTCATCAGAGGATATTAAGAAGCTATGAGCTTTATTGACGAGTGGAGCAAGGAAAAAGAAAAGCCTGAGCCTGAAAGCTACAGTGATAGCAAGGCGGGAGCGCCCCTGTATGAGATGACAATGCAGGAGATAGCTGACGAGCTTGGCATAACACATAACGCAGCCAAGTCCTTATACCAGCGTGCTATCTATAAGCTTAGAAGACGCAACAAGGAACTAGAAGGGTGGATGGATTGATGTACATTCATTTCCCGTTCGATAGTGAAGAGTGCATGATAGCTGTCCAGGCTGCCGAGTCTATGTCTCGACGCTTCAGGTGTGACGTAGTTATATTGTTTGACCTAAGCATTAAGCTTTCCAATCAACATGAGGGAGAGTACCTTGAGAAGGTGCGATTCTTAGAATTAGTAGAGGGTTCAGATGAGCGGGATTAAACGTGAGGCTTGTGACAAATGGTTCAGTGATTGCGTTCGTCATAGGGATGGTCATACCTGCCTTGACTGCGGCAAGACTGAAGGTCAGCTTGACTGCGCCCACATATATGGCAGAGCTAAGAAGAGCACCAGGTGGAGCATGGATAACGCTGTGACGTTATGCAGAGGATGCCATATGCGACATACCGAACACCCTATAGCGTTCCATGACTGGCTTGTCAGGCTGTGGGGAGAGGGCCATATGAACCTTCTGAGGGAGAAGGCGAGCGCAATACTAAAGACCAACAAGATCCTACGTAAGGAGATCAGCGACCACTATCGAGGAGAGATACGCAGGGCCGAGGCCGACCCCGCGCATGAGATAGTTAGTTGGAACTAGCTTCTTGGAAGTTTGTTATAGCGTTGCGTCCTTGCTTGATTAAGGGAAGAGTATTGGGAAGTTCGCCAATCTCTTTCTCTCCAATAAGAGTATCAAGAACATCTTGCACAGCTTCAACAGGAACTCCAATAGCGATAGGTGTATTGTTATCAACAACATAACTGAGGAACTCCCCTCTCTGTATCTTGCCCCACGAATAGTCGTTAACACTCGCACTATTCAGTGATATGACACCAACCAGTTGATCGAAGAAGCTTCTCTGTACACGTTGAGCACTAGGCTCGCCATCACCAAACAGCACTTGTCTACCCTCATTGATTGCTGCGAATGCACCCATTGAGAATATGGCATAGCGAATAGCGTAGTCCTTAGCCTCTTCTATATTACCCTCTTGTATATTCTGGAGAGTATTTCTAAGTGCTACTGCTTGCTGCTTCATGGCGAAACCACGTAGTGCAAGGAAGACTCTAGCGTTGGGGTGATCCGCCCAGATTGCAGGTCTACCACCAGCGGAGATTAACTGCTGCTGACCAAGGCCAGCCATCATCATTTCCTCGATGAGTTCCAGGCCCTCCTGGCTGTACTTAGAGTCATCCATTCCATGCTTCTTCAAATCATCAGCCATCTTTCGTAGCTCATAATCAGAGAAGTAATCGCCCCACTTAGCCTTGAGAGCTTTAGCTCCGTTCCTTTCAACGTCATCAACAGCACGTTGTTGAACGGCACGTAACACTCCACCCTTGCCAACCTTGTCTGACACCTGAAACAAGCTAAGCTTCATCAGAGTATTGGTTGTTTTGTTTGCTGTGTTGTTAAGTGACTTAGCTGTCCCGCCGGGAGTAGATAATGTCTGCTGTAATGCGTTAGCAAATTCACCGTACTTAGCCTGCTGACTAAAGCCAAAGCTATCGGATAGCATCTTACCGTTTTTGTCTTTGACTATATTCTTGAACCAAGATCGCAATGCCATCGGACCCTGAGTAACAGCGGTCTGAGGAACATCGTGAAGGTTAAGAAGAGCAGACTTAAAGCCAGCAAGTGACCCGCCATATCCAAGCGTTTGTAGTGCCTGTAATATCTGGTTCATTGACTTTCTTTCACCAAGAAGATTACGCCTAATTTCTTGAATAGCAAAGTCAGCGCGGTCACCTTCTATGCCACGCTTCTTTAACTCTCGGCCAATCCTTTGCATGATCTGCTCGGCAGTTAACGTCTCGCCCTTGCCTCTAACGCCAAACTTCTTTCCATATTCAAGAAGCTTTTCGTTGTTCATTATTCTTCGAGAGTTAGTAAGGAATACGTTTTGATAGTAGTCAGCTACGTCAGTGCCATCTATCAGCCTTGCCCTGCCACCCTTTCCCATCTTGTCATGAACACTTAGGTATCTTTTCTTGAGGGCTGGATCTAATGGAAGACTAAACTCTTCTTCAATAGCCTTGTTGTATTCTTTGTTGTTGTTATACCTTCTCTGCCTATGAAGATAGACTTCGTTTTTAGGGGAAGAAAATCTTTCATTAAACTCTACGTTCTTTTTCCTAGACCAAGCTAGATACCTAGCCATATTATCTTTAGATTCTTCACCGAAAGTTTTTCCAATGTAAGATAGATAATTTTCTACTGACATTCGGCTGCTTCCCTCTGAAAGCAGAAGGGTATTTTCCCTAAGAGCTTTATTGTTATCCCACTCTTCAGCTATGTTTTGTATAGGCTGGACAAAATTTTCAAACTCAAGCTGCGATGTTCTGGTTGCTGATTCATCTGCGCGTTGAGCCAAAGCACCAACGCCACGACTAACCCTGCTCTGTAGCAGATCAGTCATAGGCTTTAATCTTAGGTAGGTTCTTACTAAGCCAGACTTAACGCCTTGGAATAACTCGCCGGCATTAGTTGCATCTTTCCAGCTTGGCCCCATCTCTGGCCCTGCCACTGTCTGTTTAAACTGTGGTCGAGCAGCCTCTCTATATGCTGGAGTCACAACCTCTGACGCGCCACCACGAACCGGACCTTCAGGTATAACCCTACTGCCACCAGTAGACACTGGAGCGTCCTCTGGAACGATTGTTATTGGCTGGTACTGCGGGTCTCGATTGCCAGTAAGAAGGCTATATGGAGCTTCCTCGCCCTCTGGTACGCGCTCAATTAATGTGACGTTATCAGCATCAGGATCGAAACCAAGATCTTCTTCTAGCTCGATGTCCTTTTCTCTCTCTGCCTTCTTAGCGTCTGACTTATCCTTTAGCTTTCGCCCGGCAGTCTTGACAGCTCCGGTTGCTACGTCAATTATCTTGCCGCCAGACAAGCCAAGAGCGCCACCAGTAATAGCCTTAATTGCACGATCCTCTGCGCCTTCACCAGAAAGAGCGCCATAGGTAGCACCTTCTATGCCTGCCTGTTTTGCAACAGACTTAATACCAATCTTGCCTAAAGTTTTAAAGAAGCCATACCCTGTAGGTATAGAAGCTATAAGCTCAAGAGGCAGGGCATACTCAGCAAGGTTTGGATTCTCTTCCTTGAATCGGCGGCGAGCTTCCTCGTATTCCGCCTTCGCTTCTTCGTAAGTATCATCACTTGTTGCAGCCTGGGCTATTGCTACTAGCTCACCAAGAGCACCGAACGTAAGACCCTCGCCTGCCTCTATAGCCAAGCCCTTTAAGCCATCAAAGAAGTCTGAGTCTTCCGAATCACTGGCCGCATATACGCTTTCAGGTATGACAATCTCGCCCGGGCTTTGACTGACACTTGCCATCACCGACTCAGGTATTATCAATCCCTTAACTTCTGCTGTCGGAGTGTTGTCTTTATCAGCTTCAGCTAACGCGCCTCTAACACTTTCAGGAATAATTAAATCCATTTTATTGGCAGCCTTATATTAATCCTTTGTCTTTAAATGCTTGATTGACCTGCCTTCTATTTTCATCGTTATCTATTAATTTATTTTTACGCAAAGTTTCTAGAATCCTCATTTCAGCATTGTTTTTCATTAACAATCTTTCCGATTTTTTCCATGCATCAGGGAACTTTTCTTTAAGGAATTCATATATAGTCTGAACGGCAACGCCCGCACTCTGCCCCTTTACTAATGCGGCAAGAGCACTTTTATCTTCTGGTGTCATTACCTCCATAATAGACTCTTCAATATCATCAGCCCAAGGAGCCTCAAATGGAACATCCCCCGCTTCCGCTATAGCCTCTAAAGTAAATTTAACAAGAGACTCTGCTTTTTCTTCATCTATAGGACCTGCTTCGTTTTCCATCTCTGATAATGCATTGTTGAAGTCCGCCTTAACTAACGCCCTCCAGATATTATTATCATTAACTTTGTCTCCACTTACCGTGTAACCGGCATCTCTTAATTTTTGAGCCTTGTCATCATTCCATGTTCTATCATTAATTTGCTCTACGTAATCGGCTACAAGAGCTTCTCTTTTTAAAGCCTTTTCTTCTGCTAATCGAACAGCGCCAGGAGAAACGTTAGCTGAAACTTGTTCAAATTGCTCAGTTCCATAACCAGCCAAATCAAGCTGACTTACCTCTTCATTTAATTTTGCCTTATTCATTTCAAATCGAGACTGAATGGCGGCATATTTTGTATCACGCTTCTTTTTTGCAACTCCCGCACGTACATCTGGATCGCCGTTAAGAACTTCCATGCGGTCAACAAAAGCTTGCCTTGCGGCCATCGGTATATTCTCGTCCTCGATAGCTCTTTCCATCTCTATAACAGAGTCGATTTTATTTTGTTGTGCAAGCTGTTGCGTGCTTGCTGTCATGCCATTTAGTTCTTCAATAGCTTTTTTTAAGTTAGTTCTTGCCTCTTCATTGGGCGCACTATCAAGCATCCCAATCAACTGTTGCTTACGTTGAGACAAGGCTGCAATGTCACCCTGTTCGGCAGCGGCTTCGCCTTGATACTGAGTCTTGGTTGCTTCTGTATCAAACTGTGCGGCCTCTCTTCGAGCAGGCATACCTCCTACCTGCTGACCGAGATTAAATAAACCCTGGGTGTATGAAGGGTTGGCTAGAGAATTTATTAAACCTGATGCAAATGACATTTGATTCTCCTAATTACTTGAACAGGCCAGAAAGTAAGCCACTTCCAACAGCGCCCATAAGGTTTGCTTGGCCCTGACCAGCGCCCAGCAATGCAGCAAGACCACCCATAGATGACTGGTTGTACAAATCTGCACCAGACAACTGACCACGCTGCTGAAGCTGAGAGTATAGCTGTGAGCCTTGCTGTAGTGCATTCATTTGAGATTGCGGCGTATATGCACCAGCCAAAGATCCCATTGCTAACTGCTGCTGTGCGGCCTGTGTAGCCATGTCACGAGCACCAAGCTGCGATCCTAAGTTGGTATACATATTACCAATCTCTGCCTGCTGTAGCTGCTCTGCTTGCGCCTGCTGGGATGCCATTAGTGAAGCTTGATTCTGGGATTCTGCCTGAGCCTTAGCCATTGCTAATTGCTCTGGTGTTCCACCGTACATATTTGTTGCAACACCACCACGGCCTTGACTAAACAACCGCTCTTCAAGAGCCATGCGTTGACGCTCTTCTTCAGGGCTTTGCATAGCACGTATGTCACCATAAATATCATTGCGCCTTTGGGTTTGATCCTGCCCAACTTGACCCATAAACTGCTGGCCAACACCATAAGCCTGGCCGCTCGCTGCTTGTTGAGCTGCATCACCAGAAAATCCTTGAGAGGCTCGCTGAGCGGCGTCACCCATAAGCGCATCTTGGATGGCTTTCTCTTGCTGACCAAGCTGCATAGTTGTGCTTCCATCGGCACCAACATTAAACATTCCGCCAGTACTGGATGTAACACTAAATGGTTTAAATTGAGTTTGCTCTAAAGCTTTTCCTGCTGCATCCTGAGCGCCTGAATATGCACGATCACCAATGTCACCAAGATCGTCATAAGCCTTATTAACAGCGGCTAATCCTGCCGTTCCTATAGCGGCTTTTCCTATATCTGATCCAGTGATGTCACCAAATAGCCCAGTAATAGCGCCTACAATTCCACCTCCGGCAGCAGCAGAAGCAGCGTTTGCAGCAGCGTTTGAGCTTCCTCCTCGTGACTGCATAAGAGCCTGTTGCTGGGCGGGGGCCATTGTAGGAGTTTGGCCGCCTGTCTGCATAGAAGCTTGCAACCTTGGAGACGGGGCGCTACTCATTTGTCCGCCAGTTTGCCCACCTCCAAGCATGGACTGTAATATACCAAACTGGTTGCCACCCATTTGAGGGAATTGACCTCCACTCATTTGGGGGGATTGGCCGAGACCCATTTGAAAGGTTTGGCCGCTACCCATTTGAGGAAATTGACCTCCACTCATTTGACCAAAGTTTGGTGGGGGAATATTTCCAGGCAAAGAGTTTAAGTTAAAAGGAACTCTGCCCCCTGCTGATTGACGAGAAGCCTCTTGAGAAAAATTGCTCATCGGTTGAGGCGCTTGATTCGGATTGTAATTCATAGGAAGCTGGGACATTAGTATGACCCTCCGTCAATAGTACCTGTAGATAACGTCCCCAGCACTAACGTAGGGATTGTAACCTGATTTAAGAAACTAACATTACCAGATAGGTCTGCCTTGGTAGCAATGGCCGTAGCAATGTTATTAAATTCTTCACTGAACTCAGATCCACGGATGATCTTACCGGCATCTCCCGGTGGAAGCTCGTCCTTGTTTCCAAAGTCCGTTGATACTGTGTAGTTGCTCATATCGTTTTACCTATTAGTACTAGTACATTAATTTCTTGTAGTGATAAAGGGAAGCCATCAATGTCTGCTTCCATTCCTATTGTTAATATAGAGCCATTTCCTGTGGCGTTTACTACCCTTCTAGACGTTAGCACACCACTTGTAAACTCAGAAAACTTAGGGTTAGGAGTGTCGTCTGGATCTGGAAACTGTGCAAGACCATTCTGAAATATCTTTAGGTTTTCATTTGTAGCTGGGTCAATAACATCTAAGTCTCTTGGATCTGAAAAGTAATAGGCGACTTGGTTGCCAGTAACATACGCCTGACTCTTGTAGTTTTCGCTTAAGTCATACGACCAGTAAAGAACAACGGTAGAGTTGTTAGCCCCAACAACAGTTGGTCTTAGCTTCTTTAGTATCTTCAAGCTAGAAGGATCGCCAAATGTTAAGCCTGGACTGTAGTATCTAAAACGATAAGGCTGACCATTGTCTTGATACCCGTCATACTCCCCAACACCATTAGCACTGCCAACGTAAAGAGTTCCATCAGGCGTTCTCTCAAATGCAGCAAAGATGCTAGAGGGCCAGCGCGTTACTCGATACCCACCACTCTCTAGTCGAGTCTTTAAATCAAAACAGTAGGTAATGTTTTGTTCTTGGAACGTAATTAAGTAAAAAGAATTCTCTGGGCTATAGATAGATGACGTAGGCTGAATCCTATTCTCAATAGCTTCGATAAACTCAGTCTTTATGCTAATGCTAAGGTCTGATATAGGCATTGATTTTTCTTGCACAACCCTGCCAAAGCTACGTAAGCCAGAGTTAGATACGAACAGTACATCGCTGCCTATGTGTTGGATTGAGTTACGGCAGATACATCCAAGCCCACCAATAGTATCTGCTAGAGACATATTGGCTGGCGAGTTAGCGCCTTGGTAAACAATAATGCTGTGCTTACCAAATACAATTAGTAGGTTGTTGTGCGCTGCCAGGGCGCGTATCTCATCGTGACCATCAGGCCAAACCTTAGATACATCAATAGACCCAGACGATCCATTAAAGAAGTCAGTACCTATTAGTAAGTCAGACCAGTAAATAGTTTGCCTATTGCTGCCAGAGTCCGTTACCCATAAACGCCCATAAGCTCCTATTGCCTCGTGACAATAAAGGTTAGAGTTTGTTGGTGATCCGGTTGCATCTTCAAATGTACGCAAGCCATTGGTGCTGTCATAAACTAATGGCTCGTGACCTCTCTGAAAGAAGTAAGCTTTCTCGTTGAAGTTAACCATCTTCCAGTTATTTGCAGATATTGAATATCCATTATTAACAATATCCTGCGACTCATCTACCAGCACATCTGTGCCAGAAAGTATCTTGTTGTTTCCTACGCTAAATAACTCAGAAGCGCCCGTGTTGTCATAAAAATAATTCATCTTATGAATGCGGTCGTTGCCAAGCTCGGTCTTGTTTGTTGTTATTGTTTTATATCCCTTACGCGCAGCAATACGTCCACGCTTGTCAATAACTGCGTTGTCCGCAATATCAGCAAACGAGGGATCCTGTGCTAAAGGAGAGTCTTCTGTGTTAACTCCCTTAAACGCTGGAGCAACTAAGTTAATACTCTGTAAAGGTTGAGCCATAGTCGCCTCTTATGAAACATACCAAGTAATTTCGTCTGGGTGCTTCTGTGCATCAAAAGCAATCGCATCAGACATATACTTATCAGCAATACCAAAGTACTCTGCCGCACTGGTTCCGCCAGTCTCACCACGCTCTCTGGCTAACAAAGCAATAGCCATATGAAGAACGGGCATGTGCGGAATAACTACTTTATCTGAGTCAGCAGATAAAATCTCTGGCCGTATAACCTGTTGATTCTCGCCATAGATAGTTCCACGATGAATGACGTTAACTCTTATGTCATAAGCTGCGTCTGGTATTGGGTAAATGTCTATCTGAGTATCCCCGTCATCGTTAACGCCGTTAAAGGTATAGCTTTGTGGCGAGCCAGACCCAGGCGTTTGATTAAGGAATGTGTTGTTAAACCAAGATGATGATTTGTAATCCATAAAGTTATTAGAGGTATCGTTTATCACATCTAATACATTTATTTTGTTTTGACTGCCAAGAAGTGAGTAGTTAAAAACTCCTGGCGTAGTGGTAATTGTTATTGTGGTACGTAAAGCAGACCAGTCCCACGCAGACTCTACAAATTGTTTTGCGTCATTAACAAAGTCACCGACTAACTTGCTGTAGGAAGACTCAGACACACTAGCAACCTCGTCCTCACGCATTCTACGTAAGACGTTATTTACCAAATCTAAATATGTCATATAAGATCACCAAATAAACCTTTAGTTATGCTCATGCTTTCATAAACCTTTTGAGCAGGCAGAGTATCAACTTGTTGCTGTTGAATTAAAGCAGGTATATCAAGTGGGCCGTAAGAAATACCAGAGTAAAAAGGACTAAACTTACCTTCACCGCCAAGCATTCCGCCTGAGCCAGGAGTAGATCCACCACCTGCACCGCCTTCACCGCCAGAGCCATCGCCCTCTCCACCACCAGTTCCCTCGCCTTCTCCACCGCCTTCACCGCCGCCCGTACCGCCATCATCGCCAGCACCAGCGCCAGTACCAGCACCATCACCACCACCGCCAGCACCCTCGTTTTGACCGCTATCACCGCCTTCTCCGCCACCGCCTGTTTGATCTCCCTCGCCTGTACCGCCGCCTCCTGCTGGTCCGCCTGACTCGCCAGACTCCGATCCACCAGAAGTTGATCCGCCACCAAAGGTAAGAAGGCCACCCGAAGTATTTCCTGGATCTTCTGTTGTGTCTGTTTCAACATCTCCATCCGCATCTAAAACTTGATCAGGGTCTTCTTTATCCTCTGCAACGCTTTGCTGTTGATCTTCTTGTTGTGTTGTTGACTCTGTACTCTCTTGCTCCGTTGCGGCTCCGCCTGTTGCTGTTCCTCCCAAGTTGATTCCTAAATCATCTCCGGGAACGCCAGATGTTTGATCTGCGCCTCCTGCTGGACCGCCGCCTGGAGTCCCGCCGGTAGACTCCGTAACGCCACCACCGCCAGGATCGGTAGTTTCAACGTCAGGCATAGCGCCTTCTACTACACTTTCTGTTTGTGATTGAGTCATTTGCTCAAGTTGTTCTTGAGTAATTTGCTGAACTTGCGTTGGATCGCTTTTGCTAACTAAATAAGTTTTATTAGTTTCAGGGTTGTAATAAACGTCGTAGTCACCATCAAGGCTTTTTATTGTTCCGCTGTACTGCGCTGGCCCAAGGTCTTTTGGCGTGTTATTTATGTCATCAAATATTTGATTGCCTTCTGCTTCATATACAGCCCCGGATTCTGTATCAATAAACTCTGTCGAGCCGTCCATTAATCCTTCTGGCGCTTTAAGATTTTCTATTTCACCAGCAACCCCACTTTCTTGAGATATATTAACTAACTCATCAACAACTCTTGGGTCATCTATAAGAGTGCCGTCTCCTCTAAACCATTGGCCGTCTTCTTGATACGCATATAAATTGCCGTCTAAATCATAAACGCCATCGTCTGTTTGAAGAGTAACTGTTTCGCCTGTTATTGCATCAACATAGGAATCTTTTTCAAGACTGTAAGTTACGTTATCAACTGAGTTTCCTTCGGAATCAATAAAAGCGCCAGAGTCTCGGTAAACAAGATCATCGCCTTCTGGCGGACCCATTAGTTCTGGGTCGCCATTAAATAATTCTGAATCAGCTTCTAAGCTTTCAGGGGGCTCTTCAAAGCCACCATAATCTTTATCTGATTTGTCTAGCGTATCCTGCACGCTATCCGGTACGTCTTTGTATTCACCAGTAGGCGTTATCTCAACAAGACCTTCAGCCTCTAGCTCGGCATCAATCTCTTCAAAGGTAGTATCCCACTGCTCGTCAGAGGCAAAATCAAACTCTTCAAGGCTTGCTCTAAACTCTGTAAGTGCCTGTGCTCCACCAGCTAAAGCGGCTGCAAGTGCAGCTTGCTTTAAATCAACCTCGCCATTAACTACTATTTGAGTTAATGCGCTAATGCCTCCAGCTTTTATAGCCGCTTCAGCAATGGTGCTGCCGCCTGACACTGTTTCTACAAAAGTATTAACACTATTATTAACGTCAGCTAAAACACCGCCAGACTTGGTAGCAGCCTCCATAGCTTTTCCAAGCTCTGCTCCACCATAAGCTAAGGCAGCAGAAACTAACGCCTGCTTAGGGTCTACTGATCCAGTCATTATGGCTTGAGTAGCAATGTTTGTTATGGCAGCGCCAGCAGCAGCCGCAGCACTTCCCGAAAGTCCTAGTGCAGGGCCAATTGCGGGGCCAACAACAATGCCAAGGCCAATGCCAACAGCAACCTTAAAGTAGTCACCCAAGCCAGCAGACGTGTCAGAGTAATACGTCTTTACGTACGAAGAGCCGTTCCATGTAAACTCGTTGCCTTTTTCGTCAGTAAACTCCATGGGCTTAGTCGAGTACTTGTTGAACAGCTCGGACTCTCTATCGCCCATGGCCTGGTAGTTACCCTGACCAGTGTCACTCATGTAATCGTCAAAGTTCTGACCGCCGAAAGCGGCGTTTTCAAAGCCACCTTGGATGTCTGATATAGTACCATCGCCTAAAGCTTCACTGGCAACACCACTGAAGTCAAGATTAGGCGTATACGTACCGCCGTCTTCAGCCGCCATACCCTCGAAGGTGTCACCCCTCTCGCCAACGATGTTCTCTTCTCTGGATAGCGTCCACCATTCGGGATCAAGGTCACCAGAATCGATAAGGTCTTGGCGTTCATCGAGGTACGCAATGTAGTTATCGAAGTCACCAAAAGCGTCTTGCAGATTAGGGTTGTTGTCCCAGTCCGTACGGATCTCTTCTACTGTTGCATTGGGGTTGGTGTTCTCCACGTTGTTAATGATGTTCTCAGCATCACCTTCATAACTCCCCGGAGTGTAGTAGTACGTCCTTTCTTCAGCCATTGCTTATTGCCCTTTAATAGTTCTGGCAATCTTCTCGCCAGAGCGCCCAACAATGTACCCGCCTAAGCCTATCTCTAATAATAGCCAGGCTTCATCTCTAAGAGGCGCGTGAAGCCATCCCATTGAGTCCCCAACGGCCAACGTAAGGAATGTAAGCATTGTTATTGGTCGCCAGTTAGCGGTCAGCCAGTGAGCCGAGGATGCCTCTGCGTGGACTATCTTAGCTTGAGACTCAATAAGGCTAGTCTCGTAGTCAAATACCTTTTGCATGGCCGCAGCTTGTACGTCAAGCAAGTGACCCTTAGCTTGTAATCGTTCGTCTTCAGACGTATGTAGCTCATCAATAAGCTGTGCTGCTGGCTTAAAGATTCCTGCTATAAGGTCGGTAACCCCGATCATTTATCTGCCTTGTCATCAAGCTTTTCAAGAATCTTATTAAGCATATCCTTGATGTCACGAATCTCTCGGTCGTGAGCAGTCTGCACTATGTCTGCCTGCTTCTGGAGTACAGCGAGTTGAACGTGCTGAGTCTGTTGACGTTGATACATCATCCAAACTACAGCGGCTAATGGAGCCACAATCCATCTTACTATTACCTCAAGGATTTCCATTACTCTACCTCTTCTCCAAATACTGAATACGCCGTGTCGCAATCAACACACATTAAAACGTGAGAGTCTTCTTCCTCTTGGCTTGTATGCCAGGTAAATATAGAACACCCACACTCACCACAAGACCTGTCATAAATCTCAGACTTCTTGCCAAAATCAATTACATCACCCATATCTGGCCATCCTTATATCGCATCGGTATCGGGCAATTTCACCAAATTCCTTATGAAATACAATAGCGTTCATGTCCCGACCAGAGCGATAGCCTTTTGCTGCATGCCATGCATCCTTGGCGGCGAGGGTCCTAAACGACTCCACGGTGCACCCCCTCAGCTCTGTCTTTCGAGAATGATGGATGTGACCGACGTACCAGTAACGGTGCTCTGAAGCTCCCCAATCCTCTGGTTTGTCGGTTGCCATAACCTCACCCAAGTCACTGTGCTTTATAGTGTCACCGTGGGTAACACCCAGTAAGCACTTACCAAACTTAAAGTAATGAAACTTTGACGTAGTGGGTTGAATAGTAACACGATCTTCGTTACTAAAATACGCATCTAGGAAGGCGGCAAGCATAATGCTTGAGTGGTCATCATGGTTTCCAATGGCGTTAATTACTTCAACGTGGGGATGTTTCTTTAGGGCAAGCCCAATAATGTCTACCATTATCATGCAGCCAAGCTTTAAAACCTTAGACCATCTGGTATCAACATCAACAGACGTTCCACGAGTGGTTGTATTCCCTTTGTTGTCGGAGTGAAAGAAGTCCCCAAGGTTAATAATGACGCATCGACTAGCCGTTGGAGCCATGTTTACCAGCTTTTCTGCGGCTTTTAGAAGATCGTCATGGGCTATATTAATATCAAAGTCTTCCCCGCTCTCCTCCGCCCATGCGTACATGCCAATATGAGGATCGCCCATGGGAATAATAAGAGCAACGTCTTCCTCTTTTTCCTTTGATTTCAATTGCTTAACGGGCTTGGCTTTGCCTCTGTGCTCTTCTACTGCGTCAGCAATAGCGTCTTGTAGCATCTGAAGCTTCTGGTTTTCTGCAAGCTTTGACTTCACCCACTGGGCTGTGGGCTGTCCATCTTCATTGTAATAAGTAGATACACCAGAAACGACAAAGCCATTTGGTACTGGCCTTCTCATATCGTGGTCAGGCGACACGCCTTGAATGGCCGCTGTCTGCCTGAGCCTACTCATTAGGTTGCGGGCATTTCGCTCGGTTATGCCTATCTTTTTTGAGGAGGCCCTAATGTTGTCATTGGTATCCGCAAGTATGTCTAAGAACTCAAGCTGACGTTCTGTGGCATATGGTCGCAAGTAGGCGTATTTGCTCATAAAATAAGATCGCTTTGTTATTAAAAGTTGTTATCTTTTAACAAATTAGCTGCCCTTAGTACATCATTATCATAGGCTTTTTGGCAGTGATTTGGCTCTATGTAAGAGAACAAAAAATCAATAACGGTCATTGCAACATGCCACTGCTTTTTGTATCGCATACGATAGCAGCGACCAGATACCGACTCATTAGGGTTCTGCCCAATCAAAAACACTACGTTAAATAACTGGCTTAGTGCATCGCCAATTCTTACAAGATAGTTAATCATGTTTTTCTTCCGTTATAAAAGTTACTAACCGATATAACCCCATCAATAGGTACGACTTGATTTACAAGCGTAGTAGTTTGTGATGAAGTTTGGTACGCATTGTAAGTTGCCTGGGCTACTCGGTGATAGGTAACATCTCCAATCGTTTGAAAAGTGCCTCCAAAACCCGTCTGAACATAAGAAGCTCCCGGGCCAGCAGGAGGCTGTCCGCCAAGCGCAACTTCAAAAGGAAAAAACATAGGTGACGCTGAGTAAACGAGAGAGCCATTTAAAAACAATTGACTGAAATTTCCCTCTCTTGTCCAATAATTTTGACTAGTGTCAGGCACCTCAACAAGATTTACATATCCAGGATAAGCCCAACTATCTGTCCCTGTAGTAATACTGTTAGGCACGTAATCGCCATTCCTGTAATACTCAGAAATATTGATTGGGTTTGCCCCGCCATACTCACCCTGAATTGAAGAGAATGTTAATGGCCCGCTAGACGCCAAAGCCATTAAGGTGCACCAAACGCTGTTATTTCATCTTTCGCAATAACCGCACCCGTTGTGGTTATCTTAAAGGCATCAGTCCCGTTATGTACAAATCGAAGATCGCTGCCGTCTAATTTTATTTCCCAGTCACCAATAGATACCGCGCTAGTTGTTACGTCTGTAAGCCCAGTAAGACTAGCGTTAAGGTTAAATGTTGTACCTGATAACGTAAGGTTAGTGCCTGCTGTGTATGTAGTGTCTTGCTGTACTACTGACTGCCAGGCTAGTGCTCCGCTACCATTTGTCGTAAGAACTTGCCCATCTTCTCCGTCTACTGTTGGGTATCCAAGCCCGGAAACAGTAAGTCCGTTAGAGGTAATTCCTGTGGCAGCACTTAGCGTTTCTACAGAAACATGGCCTGCATCTACACTGGCGGTAGTAACGGAAGTTGGGTTAGTCCCAATCTCCACTACCTCGGTAGAGTTCTTCGTGTAAAGTCGCTTATCAACAACATTTACTGCAAGCTCGCCAACAAACAAATCACTTGCTGCAGGCACGTCACCACTTACTGAATTTTTCTTTGTTAAGATTCTAGTCGGCATCTTTATAGTCCCGCTGCTGCTTTAAATAGTTCATCTAATCCTTCCTCGTCAAGTCCTAGCGCAGAGCCTAGCTGTATTACCCAAGGTGAACTGCGCTCAATGGATACCGCGTATTCCCACTCGATTTGAACAACCTCTTGCTGATCCGCTGGCAGTGACGCGATGATCTGATCGATGTTAGATAGCTGACCGCGCTTCGCTAGTTCTAGTCGTGCTTGGCGTGGAGTAATGGAGGAAAACAAGCGCCAGCCAGTTAAAAATTCCAGCTTCTCTTCTTCAGTTAGCTCAACAGTGACGTATCCTCTAATTGATTCTTCGTCTGTTTCTATTTCTTGAAACTCAATTTTTTCATTAAATGGGTCATATTTTTGCACTTCTTTAATAACTAAAGATCGAACTTTAAACCCATAAATAATCTGATCATCGGTTTCTGTAATTGTAGGCGCAATTACTTGAGTGTCATGATCTATTTTTGGCTCTGGCAAATAAATTACTTCCTTTACCTTTCCAATAACCGGGCTGGCGTCAATAGGAGTCTCGGTATTTTTTGATTGCTCCCAAAATTTTTGCGCTCTTTCTGCGTTTAGCTGGGCTACTTGAGCAAGACGCTGCTCTGAAAACTCATTAATACCTAATATGTTGGTATAAAAATCTTCTTCGCCTTCTTTGGTATATTTAATTTGAGCAAAGCCTTGGCTTGGTATTGTTTTAATATATTCGTAATCAAACATTTTCATCTCCTATTGGTAGCGGTAGCGCAAAATCATTATGCCATTGCCGCCTCTGTATTGAGTTCCAACCGTTCCTGCGTTGACTCCTGTAACAGACATATTTCCACCGCCCCCGCCTTTTCCGTCAGCCCCGTTGCCGTTTCCGTTATTTAAACCTCCACCGCCAGCACCGGGCTGAACATAACCAGAGCCACCGCCACCGCCAGAATAATCAAGTCCGCTCCCAGAGCCGCCTCCAGCGTACAATACAGATGAGCCGGTTATGCTGCTTGCAAATCCATTGCCGCCACGGCCGCCGGTTTGGTTTGGGGCATAAGCGTGAGTTGGGTAGTACCCAGCACCTCCTCTGCCCCCACCACCGCCTGCTGTGCCATATAAGCCATAGTCATTAGCCGCACCTGCACCTCCATTATATCCCTGCCCCGATGTTCCACTGCCAGCCACATTGTTAGAGTAGCCAGCACTGCCTCCTCCCCCGCCAGAGCCGCCGTTTCCTCCGGGGAGGTTATACTGCCTAACGGCACCTTTTCCGCCTCCATTGCAAGACGTTGTACTAATACCCGGGCCGTAAAAATACGAAGCCCCGCCAGTCCCAGTGGTTCCTGCGCCAACTACAACGGAAAATCTCCCTAGACCTGGCACAAATGAGCCCGTGCGGAGACCCCCAGCACCACCTCCGCCACCTCCATTGGTTCCATTTCCTCCGCCTCCCGCTATTATTAGGTATTCGCAAGTACTTGCCGAACCCAAAGCAATAACATTAAAGTCCCATCCATAAGGAGAGTACTGCCAAGTATGGTATCTATAGCCTCCATAGGTTTGTATTGTTGCATTCCTTGATGTGATGTAATTATAGGTTTCAGCAGACGCACCATAAAAATCGTTAATACTTATGGGATTTCCGACCGTAGGTATTCCCGGCACTACCCCGTAATACTCCGAAAGAGAGTCTGGATGTGTGTGAGAAACCATAGACGCAAACTCAATGGCTATATCTTCTATGCTTAGAGTTCCTGATGTAGGAAGCGCCATTACTTAGCCCCCTTCAACTCATCTATCTCAGCCTTGAGCTCTTCGATTTGCACTTGCTGCTCTTTAATCGCTTCAATTAGCAAGCCAACCATGTTGCCGTAGGCTACCGAATAATGACTTTCCTCTGTTCCTGTAACGGCCTCTGGCAGTACCTCAAGAACCTCTTGAGCAATAACGCCAGTTTGTCGGACGGGCTTATCTGCCTCGCCTGTTAGCTCGTCATATTTAACGTCAGTTCGATCAAAAGTATAGCCATTTAGCTGGCAAACTTTATCCAATGCGTCAGGGATGTGCTCAATGTTGGTCTTAACTCGGATGTCAGAGTAGGCAGTGACGTTGCCAGATGTCCAAATGTTAGACCCCATCGCGGCGATGCCTGTGCCATTTTGACACCAAACCATCTGATGACCACCGGCCATAGTTCCGCCGGTAGGGTTGTTGGTGTGCTTGTATGCTAGGCCGTATAGGGTGCCAAAGTTTGATCCATTCGCGGCGTTGCGGTAAGAACTACCCATAGACCAAATGTGGTTTGTCTTATAAGAATCGTAGTCACCATAAACCCCGTGATCTCTATAACCGGTTTCGTTACGAATGTCCGCCCTTACATACATAACGCCAGTAAGGTAGTCGGTAGTATCAGACCTCAAGAAAGAAGTACTGTTTATTCCGTCCAGTAAACCTGCGTCTGAAGCCGTTGCAGCGTTGCCAGTTATGCTTATTGCCCAAGTGCCTGATGCGTTTCCGCCTGCGCGCGTCGGGACATTTAAAGATTCTCTAGTTCCAGCAGCATCGTTAGCTCTAATATAACCGTCTGAGGTTCCCGTGTAGAACTGAGTATCATTGTTACGAGTAGTAACGCCGTGAGTGTTGTTAAAGTAAGACGCTTGTAGGTAACCGCTGCCGTGAATATGACAAGCGGTATCTGCGTAGAACGTCCCACCCGAATGCCCTAATATGTCATACCAAGCACTACCTGCGGTGGTTACGGATGCCTTAGAGGCTGTCGTAGCGGTGGCAGCGTTGCCGGTACAGGATGCCGAGCTACCCGTAATGTTAATACCCCAAGTGCCAGACGCGCCTGAGCCTGTATACGTCGGGTAAAGACCCGCATGGTTGCCCCAGCTATACGCTTGATTCCATAGTCCGCTATTACCGTCATTTGCAGTATTAACATATTGGCAATACACAGACTCAAAACGCTTACTTGTCGAACCAAGACTAACAAATTGGCTGAAGCTTCCGTATGAACTAATCGGCGTTATGCCCTGACTGTCGCTAAGATCAAATCCACTGCCGCCGCCATAACCATAAATTTTATTATCGGCAGTGATTAGCGTTCCCCACGTACTCCCAACGGAATCCCAGGCAGCAATAGTTCCTTCTACTTGTAGTTTATATGAAGGACTAGTAGAGCCAATCGCAACTCTATTATTTGTAGCATCTACGTGCAAAGTATTTGTGTCAACTGTCAGCGAACTAGGGGTAGAATTAATATAACCTGCACTAGCGTGATTGCCCCAGCCGTAAGCCGTATCCCAGTCGCTAGTGTTTAAGTTACTAGCCGTAACAAGTCCGGTAGAAGTAACACCACCAACAGTAATCGAGTTAGTTGTCGAGTTACCTGCCGTGGTTACGTTTGCCAGCGTTGCCGTGCTTGATATTGTAGTGCCGGTAATATCAATGCCAGTGCTGCCGCTGTACACCTGCGCGGATGATATTTGCGAGAAGTGTATGGTTGTTGTGCCGAAGGTTATTGGCCCCTCGGTTGTCATTACATACGTCTCGCCAGCGCCCATCAATCCTTCTTGAACGTAGAAGGCATCGCCCTGGCCAAAGCTATCTGGGTCAGATGGTGCGTAAGAGTCTGCATCAACGGCCCTAGTCAATACCCAGTTAGTCGATCCAGAGCCTACGTCTGTGACCGTGTATATGCCGTTTTGAGCCTGGTTTGTCTGCTCGTATATAAGAACCCTATCCCCAGATAAAAGCGTCACACCGTCGATTACGAGGGCTTCCTGAGTGCCTGAGTTAGTTAGTGTCGCACCTACGCCGGATGATCCATTGTCATAGGTCGCATTAAGGTTGCCCTCTTGCTCAACACGTACTGGGTCGTGGTAGTGAACTCCAGCCGCAGCAATGGTATCTACGTACTGCTTTGTGGCTGCACCAAGGTTTGATGCTGGGTCAGCGTTAAGTATTACTGGCCCAGTAGATGTCATCCCGCCAACGGTTATTGCATTAGTTGTGGTGTTGCCATCGTTAGTTACGTCATCGAGGGTAATGCCAGCAATTGATGCATACGCAGCA
>Ga0209555_10000939_pt1 | contig 23495 bp, 15 predicted proteins | sample SaaInl85LU_5_DNA_FD_184643 | JGI IMG/M metagenome (GOLD analysis project Ga0209555, IMG submission 184643) | Marine microbial communities from expanding oxygen minimum zones in the Saanich Inlet - ESP_85LU_5_DNA (SPAdes) (version 2) | ecosystem: Environmental > Aquatic > Marine > Intertidal... | reverse complement strand
AAAGTCAGTCTGTCTAAAGGCACGCATCTGCTTCTCAATGACTTCGGACGCAGAAGGCTGTGCAACTGCGTTATCGCAAGTATTCGCAACCGCGTAACCATTAAACGAAACGCTAGCAAGTACGAGAGTTAGGCTGATAAAGCGCATATCAATCACCACGCAAAGTTTTTGTTTGAACCCGTCTTATCGATTTCTATGTAACTATCAAACAACACATAACCCCTCACTTTATCGACCACCTCGAGCATAAAGGCATAATTCAGCTGCTGTTTTTTGCCATCACCTGAGCGCGTTGCATCAACGACGATTGCGCCGGTCAAATAGATTTCCGGAGCGGCGAGAGTTCCATCCTGAGCAACCGTTGATTGATCAAAGAGCTTTGAGTCTTGAAGCTCTCGCTCATCAATTATCGCTTTTGTTTGATCTGCGCCAATTGCGTTAGTGAAGCGGAATCGATTCGATTGACGCAATTTGCGTTTGATCTGAGCAGTCAGTCTTCGGGTTTCGAAGTTATTTAGGGTATCGTTAATGATTTGATCTACGGCAATCACATATCGACCACCACCCGGTTTCATTGACTCTGGCGCCTCCAGGAACTGCTGAACCGCTTCATTAGCTGCATAACCTATGTCAGTGCTAGTAATAGCAAATGACTCGTAAGCATTTTTGTTTCCGGTCGCCGAACCGGATAACGGATTCGTTGAGACGACTGCTGGATTGGATGTGCATCCCGCAAGTGCAAAAAGAGCTATGAGTGCAATGGATCTGTACTTAATCATATTATTTTCCTTGGTTACTCAGCAGGTGCCCAGTTGGTGACATACTCTACCGCCCGGTCGTTCGCAGGCAGACGCTGTGAGTAGACTTTCACATCACCGCCGCGAGTCTGTTGGCGAACGTAAATCAGCTGGTGCCCGGGTAATGCTGGCACTGTTACGATTGGATTGCCACTGGCATCGAAGATTTTGATTGCCCCAGTGCCAGATTTCTTAAAAGACGCCATCTGGATTTGGTTGGGAAGATTTACCCAGTATCGAGTATCTGCCCTGGTCAGTGCAGCTTGAGTTCCTGCGACCGCAACTTTCATGAGCAGCCCTGCGAGTGGGTTGTCTACTTCCTGGTCAATTGCTTTGTTCGCTGCAACCTGGGCAACCGTTTTTATAATTGCACTGGTAACTTCTTTCGCAACCTTCTTGTCATAAGCGGCACTGAACTCCAACGAAGCTATTCGGTTCATGTCAGTAACGGGCACCGTTTCGGTTGACAGAGAGCCTTGGGTGAGGGTCAAGCTTTGATTGTTCACATACCCTTGTTTGAACTCAGGTAGGGCGACCCCCGCATACAGTAGGTCATCACTAACAAGTGCCAGGGGAAGATCAACACGGAACTCGTCGATAGATGGCCCGCTGCCGTCTTCATAAAGCACGAATACATGGTCTGCTTTTAGATTGACGAAGCTTTGTTCAAGTGCCCCTGCGAATCGGCGAGCGGTCGCGTCAGGCGCTTTGGCCTGAACCGCTTTGATTGCACGCTTCGTGCGATCGCTTGCACGATCAGCGCTTGCTGAAGAGGTCTGTCGAAACAGAGCATTCACCAAATCACCTGAAGGTGAGCGTATTTGAGCAGCCATCTGATTTTCAGGAAGGTTGGCCAGACCCTGCGCAAAATTCTCATCGGCATCAGCTACTGTCTGCTCGACGATCTCCTGGTCTTGCTGGTCGTCAACCTCTATATCGGCGTCATTCAACGAACGCGTATACGACTGGAGCTGGATTTCAGCGTTGCCCTGGCGCTCCTCTAGCCTATTGAATGAAACACGCGCGCTACTCTCGTCACCCAGCATTAAGTTGTTGATGGCTTGGTAGTAGTCCAACATCAAGCCCTCATAAATTTTTCCGTTGTACCCCGCCAAAGTGTCGTTTGTTAGAGTCGTTCCAACAAACTTTACCGCCTCCGAAGGGGTATCTATCGTATCTTCCTTCCACATTAGCTGCTGAGCGGCTGTATCGAGAACCTCACGGCTCTGCTCCCACAAACCTGCGTCATGAAGCGCTTTACCCGCAACCAGCAGCTCGTGAAGGTCATCAGGATTCACTGAAGGGGCTCCCGAGTCGTCAAGAAAGGCTTGTGCTGCGCCTTTGTAGCCATAGATCCCAACGGATTCGTTTGAACTGTTCACCGCCGCGTTAGGCACGCAACCAAGAATGGAGGCGACCGATAAAGTAACTAACGACAGCCGCAACGCTGTTTTTGTAATCTTGGTTTGCATGCGTACCCCTACCTGGATCATTTTTTAGATTTAAACTTCGGAATTAAGTGTCGTTTACGACATTTATACGCATATAGACCAGAGTGGCTTATTTGCACCACGCACTATTTAAAATCCGCGGTTAACGCACTTAAATTACATCTGCTAATTGATGTCTAATCTTCAGAACCAGATCGGGCCTAACCTGATGAGCTAGTGTGAAAAAACATCTAAATAAGGAATCGATATGAGCGAGGAGATACTGAAACCAACAGTGTTTACCACCGGAGAACTCTTCAAGCTCGCCGAGCTGTAAACAGTCGAGCTCAAAGAGTTGAGTTGTGTTCGCGAGCGTTATGTTTGCGTACCCGAGCGGACATCAATTTCTAAATTTTCCAAGGCCTGTCTCAGGGCCCCAGTGCGAGAATGCGCAAAATTCTCAAGTGGCAAGCGTTCGCCGATACCAAGATTCATCAGCTTATCTTTCGCAAGATCTGAACCCACAACCAAGCCCACATGCTTACCAGCGTCCAGCGCCTCGTAGATCACGTTCTCCAGTGAAAGAGCCATGGTGTCATCAATATAGGTCACCTCGCTAATATCGAAAATCACCGCATCATGCTTATCGATATTCTTACGCTCGCGAGATAACGCCTTTGCCACACCAAAGATCATCGCACCCGACAAATAAAGTAGTAGAACGCGCCCATCGGCGGCATTGAGCAGATCTCGCTGCTCATCATCCAGAGGGATCGAATCATCCACATCTGACATGGAGCGTACGTTCTCCTCTTCAGCAGCTGATAGCTTCTGGATAATGATGATATTAGCGACAAACACACCTACGCCAACGGCAACGATGAGGTCGACAAAGACTGTCAGTACAAGCACTGCATACATAATCATCGTGCTGTATTTCGACACTTTATGAACACGACGGATGAACGACCAATCGAGGATATCCAGCCCGACTTTGACAGCAATACCTGCCAGCACCGCCAACGGAATACTCTCAATCAGCCCCGCAAAGCCAAACACAGCTATGCAAAGCGCGACAACGCGGATTACCCCAGAAAGCGCTGTACGGCCACCTGCCTGAATATTAACCACAGTCCCCATAGTGGCGCCGGCACCAGGCAAACCACCAAAGAGGCCGGACATAATGTTACCCAAGCCCTGCCCCACCAGCTCTTTATTGGAGTTGTGCTCGGTGCGCGTCAAGTTATCCGCGATGACTGACGTGAGCATAGAGTCAATACACCCCAGCATGCCCAACACCATCGCATCGACGAGCATGACTGCGAGCTGCTCGTGGGTGAAATAAGGCATATTTATCGATGGCAGCGAGGCATTGACCTCTCCGATGCGGCGTACATCGATATCTGCAAAGATGAATATCGCTGAGAAGAGCGAGATCCCCACGAGCGCAACCAACTGGGGCGGCACCAACTTGCGGAACTTCTCTGGCATCTTAAACAGCACAGCGAGAGTCAAACCGAACAACAGCAGCTCAATAAACTGTATGTTCATAATCAGCTCAGGCAGTGACATCAACGAGCCGACTACGCCACCCGGAGGCGCGCGCTGACCCAGCGCTGGCGCCAACTGCATCAAGATCAGAATGACACCAATACCGGACATGAACCCGGAGACGACGGAGTACGGCATCAGCGTGATGTACTTTCCGAGGCGCAAATAGCCGAAAACAATCTGAAATACACCGGCAAGAATGACGACAGTGAACGCCATCGCCATACCGTTCTCAGGATTAGCAGCGATGAGTGAGCTGACGACTGCTGTCATTACAACGGTCATCGGGCCTGTAGGCTCGGAGATAAGTGTCGATGTGCCGCCGAAGAGTGCAGCGAAGAGGCCGATAAGGATGGCGCCGTAGAGACCTGCCTCCGCTCCTGCACCCGAGGCAACGCCAAAAGTCAGTGCGAGGGGAAGAGAGACAACCGCAGCCGTTACACCGCCTAAAAGATCGCCTCGGGCATTACTAAGATTAAGTCGATTCAATGCAAGCATGGTGAAACCTCAGGCCTAGGCTGGCTTATCCTCTGCTTTTTTTACGCGAATGATATTGCCGTTAACCAGTGTGTTATTGAGGTTTTTCATCGCCGCTTTAGCTTCTCCCACCTTCGGCATTTCGACGAAACCGAACCCTTTTGAACCACCCGTTACAGGGTCCATCACTAGATTGCAGTACTGCACGCTGCCGTAACTCTCGAAAAGTTCTAACAATTCAACCTCAGTTGTTGAACGGGCGAGGTTGCGAATCAGGAGTTTCATGGGGATATCCAAGGCTGTTGTTTGTTGGGGTAAGTATAAGGGATTTGCGCCCGATTCGCTCCTCACTGAGACAAGAACATGCTATTTTTCAATCTCCTAGCGCCAGTTTTTCAGACGAGAGATTTTAATGCCGGCACCGACTGACAGTGGCTTTATCGCGATTCACGGCAACCGCCTTGAGGATCTGCGCCAGTCACTGATCACCTTTCTGCGCACAGCTCCGCTGGACCCTTTTGATGAGGATGTGGTGCTGGTGCAGAGTAACGGTATCGCCCAGTGGTTGAAGCAATCTATCGCAACCAATCCAGGAAGTGATGCGTCTGTTGGCGGTTTGGGCATCGCCGTTGATCTCAAATTTCAGTTGCCTGCCGAATTTATTTGGAGCGTTTACCGCTCAGTTCTCACAGAAAGTGAGGTCCCTAAAAGCTCACCCTATGACAAACGTCCATTGACCTGGCGCCTGTGTGGTTTACTGCCTAGTCTAGTGGATAAACCAATCTATGCACCGCTCAAGCGCTTTATTGATGGCGAAGAGCCGCTGGTACGTACTTACCAACTTGCAGAGAAGCTGGCTGACCTCTTTGACCAGTATCAGGTCTACCGTGCCGACTGGTTGGCCCATTGGGAGGGAGGAGCTAATTCGATCCTTAGCAGCAGCGGATTTGAAACCGCATTACATGAGGACGAAGCTTGGCAGCCCGCTTTGTGGCGCGCTATCTGCGCAGATATACATTCGCACCGCAATCATGACGCAAATACCAGTCGTTCGCGTGTTCACACCCGTTTTGTTGCGCAAGCGAAAAGGCTAAAAGAGATTCCGGTGGGTGCCAAGCTGCCCAAACGCGTGTTTGTCTTTGGTGTCTCGTCTCTACCCCGGCAGACACTCGAGGCGCTCGCCCTGCTGAGCCGCTTCTCTCAAGTGATCTTCTGTGTGCTCAACCCTAGCCAGTACCACTGGGCCGAGATCATCAGTGACCGCGAGTTGCTTACCGCCGAAAGGCGCCGCGGTAGAGAGAAAGATGGATTTGAGCCCGGGTGCCAGTTGGAAGCACTACACGGCCACGCGAACCCACTGCTAGCTGGATGGGGCAAACAGGGCCGTGATTTTCTGCGCATGCTGGATGAATTTGATGACACCCAAGCGCGTGCTTCAGCCTACCGGCTCTACCGTAATGAGATTGACCTCTTCTTCCCGCACAGCGATACCCACACTCCCTCACTGCTGAACCGGCTGCAGGACGATATCTTCCACCTTAGTGATCTTGAAGAGATCAAGCAGGAGTATCGCCAACTCGATCTCGCCAACGATCACTCTGTGGCTTTTCATCTCGCCCACAGCCCACTACGCGAAGTCGAAATACTGCACGACCAACTACTCGCCGCTTTCAACGCAGATCCGCAGCTACAACCACGCGACGTCATGGTGATGGTGCCCGACATCAACGTCTACGCGCCATTTATTAAAGCCGTCTTCAGCCAATATCCGAGAGAGTCAGCACAACATATTCCTTTCAACATTGCTGACCTAGGGCAACGCGGCCAAAGCCCACTGCTCAGCGCGCTGGAGATATTGCTATCGCTGCCGCAGGCTCGCTGCAGTGTGAGTGAAGTGATGAGTCTGTTGGAGGCGCCCGCGCTACGCAATCGCTTTAATATCGCCGAATCAGACCTTGAACTGATCGCCCAGTGGATCGACGGCACGCACATTCGCTGGGGCCTAGATGCCGAGCAGCGTGGAAGTTCTGACAACCCTGCTATCGGTGCCCGCAACACCTGGCTCTCTGGTGTTCAGGCAATGCTAGTTGGCTTCACACTGGGCCAACAGGAGGCTTGGATGGATGTCCAAGGCTACAGCGAGATATCGGGAAGTGAAATTGCTATTGCAGGCAATCTGGCCACTTTTATTGAAGCACTGCAGAAACTAACCCATAACTTAGGTCAGATACAGACGGGTCGGAACTGGATAGAACGTATCAAACAGCTGCTGCAGCAGTTTTTTGCCGCCGAAGATCCTGCTGATGAACTGCTGATCGATCGCTTAGGACATCAACTCCAGCGCTGGCAGGACGAGCTTGAGATCGGTAACGGACTCGATCAGACGATTCCGTTACTGATTGCGCGTGAACGTGTCATTAGCTCAATGGATGAGACAAACCTAAGGCAACGTTTCCTCTCAGGTAGCGTCAATTTCTCTACGCTGATGCCAATGCGCTCAATCCCTTTTAAGATGATCTGTCTGCTGGGCATGAATGACGGCGACTATCCGCGCAGCCGCACACCGATGGACTTCGATCTGATGGCCCGCGAGTATCGCCCCGGTGATCGATCACGTCGCAATGACGACCGTTACCTCTTCTTGGAGGCACTACTGTCAGCGCGCGAAAAGCTCTATATCAGTTGGGTGGCCCGCAGTATTCTGGACGACTCCGAACGCCCAGCCTCGGTGCTAGTTGAACAATTACAGGACTATATTAACCTACTCTGGAGCGGCTCAGATTCTGACAAAAGCAGCTCGCAGTTGCTCAGTACGAGCCATCCGCTGCAACCTTTCAGCCCCGCCTACTACTCAGAGCAGAACGCGCCTGATAGTTTGGCGACCGCGCGAGCACAGCGCCGTCTTTTCACCTTTAACGCGAGCTGGCGAGAAGCTTTGGAGCCAAACGAAAAATCTTTCAAAGTAAGTGAGCAATCACTTAGCTATATCCAGCCCGAGGAGCCGCTCAGTTTTAAATCGATTGCGAACTTTCTGAAAAATCCAGTCGCCTACTTCTACAATCAGCGCCTGAGCATCTGGTTCAGTGATCTTCAGGAGGCTGATACAGACAACGAGCTCTTCACCTTCAGCCACTTACAGAAGGCTATTCTTGAGTCGCAGTTGATTCAGAAAGTAGTGCAAAAAAGCACAGATCAGGCCGCGTTTGAACGTAATTTAGCGCAGCATCTAGGGCGCTGGGCGAACAGCGGCGCAATCGGGGTTGATAGTGTCGAGCGACAACTCACTCAGGTTGTAAGTGCGAATATGCCCAACCTTTTTGAGCGCTATTCGCAGCTACTGACGCAGTGGCCACTAAGTGTTACTGACACACTGTTTGATTTCCAGTACAGCAACGCGCTAGGCAGCATCGAGGTCGTCGATCGAATTACAGAGTTGCGGACCAACACAGAGGGCGAGCGCGCACGTATCCATATCTCTGGCTCTAAACTACTCGATAGCCAAAGCAAAAAACGCGTGCGCTATGAGAAACTTTTAAGCGACTGGGTTGTTCACCTTGCAGGTCAGTTGGATGGTGTGGGATTCAGAAGCTATATCCTCAGCAAAGAGGAAGATTGCTGCATCGAACTGCCTCAACTATCGACAGAGCAAGCGCGCCAGATTTTTGAAGCGACCTTGGCAGGCTGGATCAGCGGCATGACTAACCCCCTACCGGTTCTGCCAGCGGTCGCTTACGAGATGCTAGACGCCTCAAGCAAACTCGACGCTGACAGAGTTCGCGACAAAGCTGCTGCCAAATACGAAACAGAGCTAAAAGAGTACGATCGCGGCTACCTTGCACGCGCGTTCCCAAGCTTTGAGTCGCTCTATGGGTCTGGGAATTTTACTCTCTATACGACCCAGCTTTATGAGCCGCTTAGGCTCTTACACCTGAGCGCCCGCGACGAGGTGGAAGCATGAGCCAACGCCATACGCTTGAGCCGCTGCAACTGCCGCTGGCTGGTAGCCATCTGATTGAAGCGAGCGCTGGTACCGGTAAAACCTTTACCATCGCGCTGCTATACGTGCGCCTTGTTCTGGGGCAACCCAAGCTATCAAACGCTGAACTAGCTGCTGGCCTGCTACCGCAGAACTTGCTGGTTGTAACCTTCACCGAAGCGGCCACTAAGGAGCTGCGCGAGCGTATTCGTAAACGACTGACCCAGGCGGCTGAGGTGTTTGCCGGCGACGTCGAGCGCAACTCTGATAACGAGATACTCTTCGCGCTGCGTGACCAGTTTGATGAATCGGAATATCAGACACAGCAAGCCAAGCTGCTGTTGGCTGCTGAGTGGATGGACGAGGCAGCCATATCCACTATCCATGGATGGTGTTACCAGATGCTGCAGGAGCACGCCTTCGATAGTGGCAACCTGTTTAGCCAGACACTCGTAACCAGCATCAAAGAGCTGCAACTTGCGGCTCTGCGCGACTACTTCCGTATTGAGGTCTATCCGCTCGCTGGTGCAAGTGCCGATCGCTATCTGGGCCTATACCCAGACCCTGAAAGCCTGTTTAAAAAGGTCAAAGGTCTGAGCGGTGGATTGGATAGTGAAAGTCGGTCGGTCGCTGATTTAATCGACAGTTTTGAGAGTGAGTTCAGCAGCGAATTGGCGCGACTCAAAGCGCTGCCTTGGACGGACTGGAGTGCTCAAATTCCTGAACTGTTGCAGAGTTTCAACAAGGTCTACAAGCTCAATGGCACCAGTAAAAACTCGATGGTTAAAGCTTGGGACAAACTTATAGACTGGTCTCAAAACGATGAGCCCTTCCCTGACGGATTTGCCAAAGGCGCTGGATTCCAGAATCAGCGACCTGAACGCCTGCGCCAGATGATGGCTGAACCGCCGGCTGAGGTTGACCACCCCGCTTTTGTTGCGATCGATCAGCTAGGTCAACTCCAGACTAGCCTGAACAATCTGACTGAACCGCTGCTAAAACACGCCTCTGATTGGCTTAACAAACGGGTCAGCGCACAGATGCGCCAGCGCGCAGAGCTGAGTTTTAATGACCTGCTGGATAACCTTCACGCGGCGCTGCACGGTCAACGAGGAGAGCATTTGGCTCGTCAAATTCGACAGCAGTTCCCTGCCGCTTTGATAGATGAGTTTCAGGATACTGACCACACGCAGTATGAGATCTTCAACCGTATCTACGCTGTTGCAGATAACGATCCGGACTCCTGCTTCGTCATGATCGGCGACCCGAAACAGGCGATCTATCGCTTCCGCGGCGCTGATATTTTTACCTACCTAAATGCGCGCAACAGTGTCGCCGGGCGTATCCATACCTTGGGCCGTAACTTCCGTTCACACAAAACTGTGGTCGATGCTGTGAACCAGCTGTTTCTGTACGCCGATAAAGCATCAGAGGGCGCTTTTCTGTTTGGTTCGGGCGAGGATTCGCAACTGCCGTTCGAAAAAATGGCGGCTAAGGGCACTGAACACAATTTTTACACTGACCACCAACCCCAGACCGCGATGACAGTCTGGGCGTTTGATCCACCAGAAGGTAAGAAAAAGGGTGAGTTCAAAATACTCGGCACTAGTGAGACGCGTAAGCGGGTCAGCGCGGTCTGTGCCAGCCAAATTGTGGAGTTACTTACCAACTCAAAAACGGGGTTCGCTACAGATTCAAATGACACAGAATTCAAACGCGTACAACCGGGCGATATCGCAATTCTGGTAAATAACCGTACTGAGGCAGATGCAGTGCGAGTTGCGTTGGCCGAGCGCCAAGTTAAAAGCGTCTATCTATCGGATCGCAACTCGGTACTGTTATCGAAACAAGCACAGGAGCTGCTGTACTGGATTCGGGCCTTTGCTGAGCCCCGACGCCTAGACCTTCTGCGTGCAGCGCTGGGTAGCGCCTCAGTCGCGCTAAGCCACACCGAGTTGGAAGCGATCAACTCAGATGAGTTGGAACTTGGCCGAGTGCTGGAGCAGTTTGAAGGCTATCAACAGCAGTGGCAACGCAACGGTCTATACGCAACACTACGACGCTTCCTAAACGATTACCAAGTACCTGCCAAACTGCTAGCGAAGCAGGACGAACGCGCACTCACGGACATACTGCATCTAGGCGAGTTGCTGCAGAGTGCCAGTATGCAGCTAGATGGCGAGCATGCACTGATACGACAGTATGAAACGATGCTACTCAGCGCGGATGAGGAGAGTGAACACCTCAATATGCGATTGGAGAGCGATGCCAATCTAGTACAGGTGGTCACGGTACACAAATCCAAAGGGCTTGAGTATCCGCTGGTGTTTCTGCCCTTCGGCACCAGCGTAAGAAGTGAGACCAAGAATAAAGATCACGTGCGTTATCACAACAGTGATAACCAGTGGGTAACCCGTTTCAACCCCACCGAGGAGGAGCTTCAAGCGGCCGATCGCGAGCGTCTCGCTGAGGATATGCGTAAGCTCTACGTTGCCCTAACGCGAGCCAAATACGCTATGTGGGTCGGAGCGCCGGCAACAGAGAATTGGCATATTAGCGCACTGGGTTATGCTCTGCGCATGGCGCAATCTCCGGGGTCTGAGATCTCTCCAGCATTGCTACAACTCGCTGATGATAAGCTGATCCGCCTAATCTGCGAGCCCGAACCAAAGGATACTGCGTATACCGAGTCGCAAATGCTAAAGCTCGGCAGTGCACTTGCCGCGAAACAGAAGCACGAGCAGAACTGGTGGATCGCCAGTTACTCGCGCATTCAATATGAAGCGAAGAGCCTCGGCGATATCGATGACCCAAGTGCCGAGAAACGTGCCGACGAATATGAGCCGCACATAGAACAGAGCCCTGTGCAGACTCGACTCGAGGGTTTCCACGCCTTCGTAAAAGGTGCAGGACCCGGCGACTTTCTGCACTCAATCTTAGAGTGGTGCTGCGACCAAGGCTTTAGCCGATTAGATGAGGCTCAGTTGCAGGCTGAAGTACAACGTCGTTGCGAATCGAAGAACAGCCCGGACTACAAACCTACACTCGTGACTGACTGGATACAGACGCTTATCTCTCGACCTTTCGCACTTCCAAACGGCGATTCTTGCTCTCTGAACCGGCTGGAATCTGCCAAAGCTGAAATGGAATTCTGGTTTGAGGTAAACGATCTGAAAGTGGTCGAGCTTGACCGGTTAATCAGTCGGCTTGCCCCCACAACGCTGCCTCGCCCGGCCGCTAAAGAGCTAGAGTTCAACGGCATGCTCAAAGGGTTTATCGATCTCACCTTTGAGCACCAGGGTCGCTACTACGTGCTGGACTACAAATCGACCTTCTTGGGACCCGATGACAGCGCCTACGGGCTGCAGCAGATGTTGCGCAAAACCCTCGAGAAGCGCTATGACCTTCAGTACATGATCTACACCCTAGCACTGCATCGCTACCTGCGCAGTCGGCTGCCCGAATATGACTACGACGAGCATATAGGTGGCGCCCTAGTGATGTATCTTCGCGGAATTAATAGCGAAACCTCAGGTGTTTTGGGCGATCGTCCGCCAAAAAGACTGATTGAGCAGATGGATAAACTATTCGCAGGAGCCGCATTATGAGTCGCGATATGCTCGGCATTCTGCAGAGCTGGTCAGACGCGGGGTGGATTCGTGCAGTAGACCTGCAATTTGCCAAACAGCTGACCAAGCTAGCTCCCATTAGTGACCCAACAGATGTTGACAGCGCACTTCTGCTCCTAGCGCTGTTGAGCCATCAAGTCGGTCGTGGGCACGTCTGTGTTGAGCTCCCCGACCTTCTGAGCGAACCCAATTCACGACTGGCTATCCCGCCTCTTGAAAAGCGTTATCGGCAGTCGCAGCTCGCGGCCAAAGAAGCTGCCCAAGCGCACCAGCCTGACAAACTACTAGCGAATTTCACTCCCGAGAGCGCTGTGCAACTGCTACTGCGCACAAAGCTGGCCAGCGACGGTTCGACCGTAGCACCGCTAGTGATCGATTCGGACCGTCTGTACATGCGCCGTTACTGGCAATACGAGCAACAGGTCATTAGAGCGATTCAGAGCAGACTCACACCCCGTGCGGGTCTCAACGACGCCAGCTCTGAGCGATCACAAGCGCTACAGCAGACGTTGAGTAGCCTGTTCGGCGAAGCTAAGGATCTCGACTACCAGCGCGTGGCCTGTGCGCTTGCTTCGCGTACCCGCTTTGGGTTGATCACAGGTGGCCCTGGTACAGGCAAAACCACGACCGTGATCAAACTCCTTGCGCTGCTGCAGGCACAAGCGAAAACGGATCCTGCACGCTCGGAGCAAGGCTATCGTATCGAATTAGCAGCCCCCACAGGAAAGGCGGCAGCACGCCTGAACGAGTCAATTCGTTTGGCTATCGATGCCATCGAGCCTCAGCTAACCCGTTGCGGTCTGGCCAAAAGCGATCTGCCCGCCAAGGTCCGCACGCTCCACAGACTTTTGGGTTCACAGCGCTACAGTCGGGAGTTGCGCCACAACAGCGATAATCCGCTACCGGTCGATGTATTAGTGATCGACGAAGCCTCGATGGTTGATCTCAGCATGCTAGCGTCAGTGATGGCAGCGCTCCCCAGCGATGCTCAATTGATTCTGCTCGGTGACCAGGATCAACTCGCCTCCGTTGAGGCGGGTTCAATCTTGGGCGAGCTCTGTGCCCGATCAAGGGAGGGACACTATCTGACTGATACAGCGACGTGGCTGGCTGTGGTTGCTGCTACCGAACTGCCCCAAACGCTGGTCGATGGCCAAGGCAGCGCGCTCGATCAGTCGGTTACAATGCTGCGTCAGAGTTACCGTTTTGATTCTGATTCAGGGATTGGACAACTCGCAACAGCGATCAATACTGACAAGTCGCTCAGTGAAATTCTTAGCGCAGCTATCGCTGGCAGTTACGCCGATGTAGATTTTCTCAGTCCAGAAAAAACAGCGACCATCGAGCGCTCTGAAGCCCTACTGCGTCTAACCGAGCAACAGGCTTGCTTGGGCAGTGCATCAGCGGAAGCTGCAAAAGTGGGATATGCCGGCTATTTGAGACGCCTGGCAGAACAGAACCTAACGACCGAAACGACTAGCGAAGCACGCGACGCGGCTGCAGCCGAGCTGCTTCAAGCTTACAGTCGCTTCCAGCTGCTTACTCCAGTGCGTCAGGGTGACTTTGGCGTAACTGAACTTAACAGACGCATCGAACAGAAGCTTCACGCGTTAAATCTGATCGATAACAGTCGAGAGTGGTACCACGGGCGCCCGATCATGATCAGCGCGAATGACTACAACGTCGGATTAATGAATGGCGACGTGGGAATCTGCTTGGTAATTGATGATCGTCCTCTCGTCGCCTTCATGCCAACCGAGACGAATGAACAGATGCGCTGGATTGCACCCAGCCGTCTCCCGGCACACGAAACAGTCTTTGCGATGACCGTCCACAAATCCCAAGGATCGGAGTTTGAGCACTGCGCGCTACTGCTACCACCACAAGATAGCCCCGTCCTCACACGCGAGTTAGTCTACACCGCCATCACCCGAGCACGCAGCTTCTTCACGCTGATTTGCGAACGCCCTGAGGGCCTATTAAAAATCGCCCAACGACGCACGGAGCGCGCCAGTGGATTGGGTGCAGCGCTATTCGGCGCAGTAGGAACGAGCGAAGCACGCGATAACAAAGCAATAAGCGAAGCTGGCAATCAAGCTCAGACCGGTGCCCCAAAACCTAATCCAGACGAACAGCTAGATCTCTTCTAAACCGCGTATTGAGCCAGTACTTCACGGTTAACCTCAACGCCAATCCCCGGAGCATCTGGAATCTGCACCCTGTCGTTGTGCATCTGTATACCATCGAAGATCAGCTCGCGGCGAAACGGGTGTGACGAGCGGTCAAACTCCAACATCGGCTCAACCGGGTTCAGCGTCAGCGGTAGAGAGGGTAACGCAGCGATAAACTGCAAGGATGCCGCGAGGCCAATACCCGACCCCCAAACATGAGGAATCATAGGTGTATGAGCAGCTTGTGCCAGTGCAGCAATCTTCTTGAACTCAGTGAAACCGCCCGATGAACAGAGGTCAGGCTGAATTAGATCCAGCGCACGCGCCTCAAGCCAAGGAGCATAGCCTTGCTTACCAAACAACTGCTCACCCGCGGCGATCAGCGACGAGGATAGACCTTTGAGGTCTCGATAGCCTTTGAGGTCCTCGGGGGCTAACAGCTCTTCATAGAAGTAGAGGTTGGCATCACGAGTCGCTTCGATAAGCTTGCGTGCGCTGCCCAGCGAATAGGCCGCATTAGCATCGGCCATAATTCGAACCTCTGGCCCTACCGCCTGACGAATGGCGTTAATGAAGGCGATATCCTCATCCACCCCAAAGCCAATCTTGAGTTTAAACGCCTTGAAGCCAGCATCGATATAGCTGTTAGCCTCCGCTATTGCATCCGTGGGGTAGTTGCCATTCTCGATGCGATAAAAACCCGTCGCATAGGGCTGTACCTCGGTGCGAAAAGCACCACCTATAAGTTTGTGGATAGGCTTGCCAAGCGAGCGCCCTATGAGATCCCAGAGGGCGATATCGACCCCGCTAATCGCGTTAACGGCAGCCCCGCCCTGGCCATAAGGCTGAGTCGTGTTATACATCCGCTCCCATAGGAGTTCGACATCAAAGGGGTCGGCACCGATAAGGATCGGACGAAAAACATGTTCAACAAAAGCAGCGGCTATCTGGGGTGGTTGCAGACCGTGACAGAGAGATTCGCCCCACCCGGTAATACCCTCATCAGTCACCAGCTCAACAATGACAGAGCTGCGCTGATACACCCAACCTTGGGAGAAGTAAAAAGGCGTCTCCAGTGGCACAGATATCGGATGAACCCTGACCTCTGCAATTCTCATACGCGCCTCTCTTAATTGTCTGCGTTGCTAAAAACCGGTGTAGCGTCCCGGCTTATGATTGACCGTTATCACGAAGTTCAACACCACAGCACCCGCGACCGAAACGATTAGCAGCCACGGCGGGATCAACCAGAGCCCCGCTACAACGATGCTTACATCTAGCGCCATCTGCGTCTTACCTACAGCTATACCGTACCGATCTTGGATATAGAGCGCTAGTATATTGAATCCGCCCAGACTCGCCTTGTGACGAAAGACAATCAGCAGACCGATACCTACCAATAAACCACCGCCAACTGACGCGAAAACGGGATTAATCGCGTCGATTTGTAGCCAAAGCGGGATAAGTTCCGTCATTGAAGATACAAGGAAAACAGCAAACAGCGTTTTCAGAGTGAAACGCCACCCCATACGTTTAACGGCGAGTATGTAGAAGGGCAGGTTCACGCAGAAGAGTGTCAGACCGAAATTTATACCCGTCGAGTAGTGCAGCAGTATCGCTAACCCCGTTGTACCACCAGTCAGCAAACCTGCTGTTTTTAGGAAGAGCACGCCAACAGCCACCGCCAGAGCACCGGTGAAGATCGCTTGAAGGTCCTCAAAAAGCGAGTGTTTTTTCGCTTCACTCATTGGCGTTGTTGCGCCAGCATCTGTTTGATCTCAGCGAGCTCAGCTTTGAGGTCGGCGATAGTTGGCTCATTAGCCGCCTCGGCCTCCTCTTTCATGATGCGCTCATGCTCCTCGTTCATCACGTTCACGACGATACCGATCACCATATTGAGGAAAGCGAAGGCTGTCAGGAAGATAAACGACAGGTAGTAGATCCAGCTCAGAGGGTAGACGGTCATGGTCTCGTACATGACGTCGGTCCAGTCCTCAAAGGTCATCACGCGGAACAGCGTTAGCATCGAAACGGCCACATCGCCCCAGAGCGTCGGGTTAATGGCGTGGAACAGCGTCGCACCAACCGCCGCATAGACGTAAAAGATGATAAACATCAGCAGTAGAACGTAGCCCAGCTGCGGCAGCGCTTTCACCAGAGAGTTCAACAGCATCCGCAGCTCGGGAATGATAGACACCATTCGCAGCACTCGGAACACACGAACAAGACGAGCTACCAGAGCAGTATCGGCCTGACTGATTGGAACCAGACTGATCGTTACTACAAGTGTATCGAACAGATTCCAAGGGTCGTAAAAGAAGCGCTTTTTGTTCTCGTGCGCGATGAATCGGACGCTAAGCTCCAGCAGGAAGAAGATGGTTACGGCAATATCGAGCCAATAGACAATCTGTTCGCCCAGAGCGCTTAGCTGAAAGGTCTTCGCTCCAACCAGTAATGCAGAGCCGATGATGACTGCGATAACGCTGAGCTCAAAAATCTTGTTGGAGCGAATACGCTCAAAGGCATTCAGCGCTTGATTGGAACTGCTCATAAATAGCACCAGAAATAGTTGGAAATTGACGCGTAGATTAGTGAATCTGGGACGGCAGAACAACTGTTGTAGGAGGGCTTTAGCGCCAAGCGCTATTGCCCGACACTTATCACGAGATAGAGCCGCGAATTAGAGCTTCGCTCTAGATCGCTCGTACTCGACTATGCACAGCGCTTCTCGCAATCATTTCTTGAACAATGACTGACGCAGGGTCGGCCGCGACTTGTCCTTTTGATACTCAGCCGGTGCAGCCTTGGAAGCCTTTTGCTGCTTGTTATCTGCACGCTCACGCTTGTTGGGGTTGCGCTTCTTCTCAGAGAGATAACCACCCTCAACCAATCTTCCATCTTCAAGTGTCGGTACTGGTTGTAACTGCAGCGGCTTACCAATCAGCTCCGATATCGCCTTGAGGAAACGCCGTTCATCCCCACCCACCAGCGAAATGGCATGCCCTTTGAGGCCAGCTCGCCCCGTACGGCCGATACGATGCACATAAGCTTCGGGCTGATTCGGTAGATCAAAGTTCACCACCTGCGGTAGCGCCTCAATGTGTAGACCACGCGCGGCTACATCGGTGGCCACCAAGACGCGAATTTCACCCTCAGTAAACTGCTGTAGAGCGGCCAAGCGCTCACGCTGCTTACGATCGCCATGAATGGCAGCAGCGCTGATACCCTCGCAAAGCAGCGATTCAGTCAACGCATCGGCACCAGCTTTGGTACGCGTAAACACCAGTGTTTGCTGCCAGTTGCCCGCCTGAATCAGGAAGGCGAGCACATCAGCTTTATCACCCCGCTCTACCGCATAGATGCTCTGCTTCACCTGCTTGCTGGCCGAGTTTCGCGCGGCAATGGCGATGCGTTTAGGCTGCGTCAGTATACGCTCTGATAGCACCTCAACAGAGTCATTCAGTGTGGCCGAGAAGAGCAGGGTTTGGCGTTGTTCGGGGATCAGGGCGAGCAGCTTTCGAATATCGTCGATAAAGCCGAGATCCAGCATGCGATCGGCCTCATCAAACACAAGCATCTCAACCTGTGCGAGCGAAATCACTTCATGACGAATCAAGTCGAGCAGACGGCCCGGCGTAGCAACCAAAATATCGGCACCACGCTTGAGCTTGCGAATCTGATTATCAAAACGTACACCACCATAGATAGAGACCACGCGCATCTTTAATGCACGCCCGTATTCGAGAGTGTCGTCCGCCAACTGCACGGAGAGCTCTCGCGTTGGTACCAACACCAGGCCGCGAATCTGACGATACTCGCCCTCGACGTGGTTTTTACTAAGACGCTGAATCATCGGCAACGCAAAGCTGGCGGTTTTACCTGTGCCAGTTTGTGCTTCTGCGATCAGGTCACGACCTTTAAGGACCTGCGGAATCGCCTGCTGCTGCACTGGGGTCGGCTCGACATAGTCAAGCGCACTCAGCGTCTCAAGCAGCGCTGTGCAAAGTCCAAGATCAGAAAAGCCTGCCATGCCGTACCTTTGATAATGTGGTTGAATCACCTCATTTTACCCAGTAGGAGCGAGCGCAGCACGCGATTTTCAAGGATCTTTGTACGAGGGATCTGCGCGCAGCGCACGTTCCCGACCCGACAACGTGTATGATATGCAAAATCTTTAAAGAGACTCACCAATGGCCCAAACCTCTCGCGCAGATGCCCGCGCGACCAAAGGCAAAATCAGCGCACTTCGTCCGGTCCTCAAATTCATCACACCCTATCATTGGCGAGTAGCAGGAGCAGCACTGGCCCTAATGTTTACTGCCGGGGTAACTCTTTCGATAGGCCAAGGAATCCGCTTGTTGATTGATGGCGGTTTTGCCTCAGACTCGGCGGCCGCGTTAGCCGATTCAGTTGAGTTCTTTATGATCCTGATTGTGCTGCTAGCTGTGGGTACATTTACGCGCTACTACCTGGTCTCGTGGATCGGTGAGCGTGTCACTGCCGATATGCGCAAGGCGGTGTTTAACCATATTATCTCGCTGCATCCAGGCTTCTTTGAGTCGACATCTAGTGGCGAGATTCAGTCCCGTATCACCACAGATACCACCCTGATTCAAACCGTTGTGGGGTCCTCGGTTTCAGTAGCGCTACGCAACGTGCTGATGTTCCTCGGTGGCATGATCTGGCTGTTTATCACCAATGTGAAGTTCACGCTGATACTGCTGGGTACCGTGCCTTTAGTCGTCATACCCATCCTGATATTCGGGCGTAAAGTGCGCCAGCTTTCACGCAGCACGCAAGACAAAATCGCTGACGTGGGCAGCTATGTAAACGAGTCACTCTCCAACATCAAAACGGTACACGCATTTAACCATCAGGCCGAGGACCGGCAACGTTTTGGTGCACATGTCGAAGACGCCTTCGATATCTCAGTTATTCGGATAAAACAGCGCGCCTGGCTTACGGTTGCGGTGATCATTCTAGTCTTTGGTGGTATCTCGGTGCTGCTCTGGATAGGTGGTCAGGATGTGCAGTCCGGTGCAATTACCGGTGGTGAGCTGGCTGCTTTTCTCTTCTACGCCATCATGGTCGCAACCGCCATGGCATCAATTAGCGAGGTGATGGGTGACCTGCAGCGTGCCGCCGGTGCGACTGAACGGTTAATCGAACTGCTCAACGTCACCAACCTCATCACCACTCCTACAAGCAGCAAGACGCTGCCAAACAGTGCTCAGGCTGATATCAGCATTGAGGAGATCAGCTTTAGCTATCCCACTCGCCCCGATCACCTAGCGATCAATCAGCTATCCCTGCATATTGGGCGTGGCGAGACCCTGGCTTTAGTTGGCGCTTCAGGCGCAGGTAAATCGACGATGATCGATCTATTGCTAAGGTTCTACGACGTACAGCAGGGGCGAATCGCTTTTGATGGCGTGGATATTCGTGATATTGATCCGCTCGAACTACGCCAGCACATCGGTCTAGTGCCACAGATGCCCACACTCTTCAGCGGCACCGTTCTCGATAATATCCGCTACGGCACGCCAGAGGCCTCAAAGGCTGAAGTCATTGAAGCGGCCAAAGCAGCCTATGCGCACGAATTTATTGAACGCCTGCCAAATGGGTACGAGTCGCAAGTCGGGGAGGCCGGCGTCCGTCTCTCGGGCGGACAGCGTCAACGTCTGGCAATAGCGCGCGCCATCCTTAAGAACCCACAACTGCTGCTACTCGATGAGGCAACCAGCGCCCTGGATGCTGAATCAGAACATATGGTGCAAAAGGCCCTCGATAGCCTCACCAAAGAGCGCACCACGCTAGTCATCGCTCACCGACTCGCAACGGTAGTGAATGCGGATAGAATTGCCGTGCTGGATCAGGGAGCGTTGGTAGCAACCGGCACACACGCCCAGCTTATCGAGAGCAACGCACTCTATAACCGCTGGGCCGAGCTGCAGTTCAGCAAGTAAGAATTGATGTCGCCTCAAGAGGCGACCTACACCGGATATGTCTAACCCAACTCTTCTAACCGTCGGGTTTGGCGTTTCACCAACCGGTCTATATCGTCAATATCTTGCGCTGATAGCTTGGGCCCCGGTTTACGAATCGCGGCACTGGCAATCACACCGCGCTCAGCCAGCAAGTGTTTACGCACGGCTAAGCCAATTCCAGGCTGTTGCTCATAGCGTGAGAGCGGCAGGTAAGCATCGAATAGGTCGTGCGCGCGCTCAATATCACCCCTTGCATGAGCAGCAACAACGTCGACCATCATCTCTGGGTAAGCGAAGCCAGTCATGGCTCCATCAGCGCCACGCGATAGTTCCTCAGGTAGGAACAGACCGCCACCATTACCGCAAAGTATAGAGAAGCGGCGAGCCTCCCCTTTGTCGCTGGCTGCTCGGTAGGCAGAGACCTTCGCCAAACCCGGAACATCTTCGTGCTTAAGCATCACACAGGTGGGTGAGTTCTCGAATATCCGAAGAATCACTGACGCGGACATTTTAACGCCCGTTGAGACGGGATGATCTTGCAAGACCCAAGGGACATCTGGGCCTAGGGTTTCAGTGACCATATCGAAGTAGCCAATAATTTGGTCATCCGTTCTCATACTCGAGGGTGGGGCAACCATAACCCCTGAAGCGCCAAGGTCCATCACACTCTGGGTAAGCTCTTTCATTGGCGCGAAACCCGCAGCAGACGCTCCCACGACTACAGGTACTCGACCATCAACACGCTTGAGTACTTGGTTAACAAACAAACGAGACTCTTCCGCTGTGAGTTTAGTTGCCTCACCCATGATGCCCAGAACAGTTAGGCCCGTGACACCCGACTCTAGACAGTAATCGACCATGCGATCGGTGCTGTCTAAATCTAGAGCGCCCGAATCCGTAAACGGCGTAACAGTGATGAGGTAGACGCCTTTAGCGGTGGTATCCAATGTTTTCACAATGAGCTCCAAAGTTTTTCCGGCCCAATTGCCAGGTAGGATGATTCTCAAAAACCGATCAGTCTTAGCCGCGCTATAACTTAACTATGCAAGTTCACGCACCAAACGGTCGATCTCAAACACGTGCTGATCTATCTCGTCATATCTACGCAGTGCCTCTGCAAGCAGATGAACGTATTCAGCATTGGGGCCGCTAGGGCCGACGCTGCGGAAAATCTGTTTCGCAATGGCTTCAAGAGGGGCTGGACCCACAAAGGCAGGATTATCAGGCTGGCCGATGTAGACAACCCCGGGGCGTGAATCGCCATTGGCAAACTCAAGGGTTTGAATGGAGCGCAGGTAACCGTTTTTCTCACGATGATCGAGATGGTCGAAAACATCGAGTGAGACGCGGTAGGCGATACCGAAGCAGCGTTCGGCAGGTGCCTCGACAAGAGTTAAAACTCGGCCAGGCTTTGCAGGAGTACCGCGGTGGTCGTGGCTGCCCTGCCAAAAACGGCGCTGCCAGCCGGTAATGTATGCCGGGGCTGATTCAGCGTAGGGAAAGTCAACTTTGTATATGAGCGAACCGTAGCCAAAGAGCCAGATCTCATCTAGCGCTTCTATGTCGCTCCGGTCAGCGTTGATCTCGCGGGTGTCCTGACTCGGCATACTCCCTCGTTAGCTGTTCTTCTCTAGTTTCAGGTAGTTCTCTATACCTTTTATCTGATCTTCGGCGTGATGGTTCACATAGAGCACGGTTGTTTCGCCAGCTTCACAGATCTTCTCGATCAGCGCCAGCACCAACTGACGGTTCATATCATCAAGGCCGAGGCAAGGCTCATCAAGAATCAACAGCGGCGGATGCTTAACCATTGCACGCGCAATCAAAAGAAGGCGTTGATCACCGTAAGAGAGTTTGTTGAAGGAGTCATCTGCACGGTCAATCATGCCGAGCAGCGCCAGCCACTGGTCGGCTATCTCCTTCTGCGCATCGGTCGACTTGGTGTACATACCGATGCTGTCGTAGAAGCCTGAAATAATAACGTTCTTACAGCTGACGCTAACGCGGTACTCCCACTGTAGCGCACTGGAGACGAAGCCGATGAACTGTTTGATCTGCCAGATCGATTCACCGTTACCACGCTGGAAGCCAAACACAAAGATATCGTTGACGTAACACTGCGGGTGGTCACCAGTGATCAGCGACAGTACGCCAGTTTTACCGCTTCCATTCGGGCCACTCAGCTGCCAGTGCTTACCACGCTCAATGGTCCAGTTGAGCTTATCGACAATGACAGTATCACCATATTTGATTGTCGCGTCAGTTAGGCGCACCAACGGCTTAGATGAATCGAGTTGCGGCAGCGAATGAGCGGGATCAGTGGGTGGAACCTGTAGATCAGTGGTCTTAAGGTGCAGCAGTTGGTAGAGATCCGCATAGGCGGCTTCGTTGCTGCGATCCACGGTGAAAGAGAGCGCTCCTGCATCGCCAGGCCGCTTTTCGGTGTAAGCGATATGGGTAATGAAGTCAGGCATCTCATCAAAGCGGTTCAACACCAATACCATCGGGGTGATATCGATAATTGAGGCCAAATGCTCTTGCAGCATCGCCAGCGTATCAGCGTCAAGACCATCGAAGGGCTCGTCCAGTACCAGTAGATCAGGTTTGTTAGCGAGCTCGCGAATCAACATCAGCTTGCGTGTCTCACCCGTGGAGAGCTTACGGAATGTCCGATCTAGCAGATGCGACAGACCAAATTTTTCCACTAGTTGCTGCGCCAGCTCGGCATCGGCAACATAGTCAAAAATCATCTCACTGACGGGTGTACCCTCTGAGATAACGTCCATGATATCCGCATCATCTTTTTTCAACTCCCGCGCAATCAGCTCTTTCTGCACCTCAAACGAGACCAGCCCCACACGCTCGGGTAACCCCTGAATACTACCCGACAGAACATCACCAAAACCGGCCAGAATCGCTGCCAGTGCTGATTTACCCGAGCCGTTAGTGCCGGTGATAACCCAGTGCTGGTCAGGCTTTAGCATCCAGTTGATACTGAGCAGGTCGAAGCGCTCTTCAAAATTTACGTGCAGATTGTCTAAGCGAATTGCAGATGCCATGGGCGGTACCTACTTAAGCAGAAGTTCAAAAAAGAAAGCCGAGTGCGCATAGGCAACACTCGGCTCGGTCATCATCAATTCCTATGGGAAATTAGATGATTTTCTTCATGTCAGACATGTGGCCACGCAGAGTTGTACCGATCTTCTCAACTGGGTGAGAGCGCAGTGCAGCGTTCACTTCGATCAAACGAGCGTTATCAACACCGTTGTCTTCAGCGTTCAGGCCGCGACCGATAACGTCAGACTTGATGCCCTTCATGAAGTCGGCAAGAAGTGGAACACATGCGTGGTTGTAGAGGTAACAACCGTACTCGGCAGTATCAGAGATAGTTGCGTTCATTTCGTACAGTTTCTTACGTGCGATAGTGTTCGCGATCAGCGGAGTTTCGTGCAGAGACTCGTAGTAAGCTGATTCGTC
>Ga0209555_10000933_pt1 | contig 23638 bp, 33 predicted proteins | sample SaaInl85LU_5_DNA_FD_184643 | JGI IMG/M metagenome (GOLD analysis project Ga0209555, IMG submission 184643) | Marine microbial communities from expanding oxygen minimum zones in the Saanich Inlet - ESP_85LU_5_DNA (SPAdes) (version 2) | ecosystem: Environmental > Aquatic > Marine > Intertidal... | reverse complement strand
AGATGTGCCAGTGTCGAAAAAGCCTACCGAAGTTCGGATGGGTAAAGGTAAAGGCTCTCCAGAATACTGGGCCTGCCGCGTGAAGCCAGGTCGCATTATGTTTGAAGTTGATGGTGTGCCAAGTGACGTAGCTCATGAAGCTCTGAAACTGGCCGCAGCTAAATTGCCGGTAGCGACACGGGTTGTGTCACGTCCTGGCGAACAATAGGGCAGTGTCATTATGAAATATTCTGAGATCAAAGATTTGACAAACGACCAATTGGCTGACGAGCTTCTGAAGCTGAAAAAAGAGCAGTTGAACCTGCGCTTTCAGCAAGCTTCAGGCCAACTTGAAAATTCATCGCGGATTAAACAAGTCCGTCAAACCATTGCGCGCATTAAGACAATGCTGCGTAACACCGCTCAGCAAGCCGGTTAGGGGTAGATAGTTATGCCAAAACGTATTTTGCAAGGCACGGTGGTAAGCGACAAGGGCGACAAAACAGTTGTTGTCAATGTAGAGCGTCGCTTATCTGACCCTGTCATGAAAAAAACCGTTCGTAAATCAAAGCGTTACCACGCTCATGATGCGAATAATGAACTTAAAATCGGTGATCAGGTGACGATTCAAGAATGCCGTCCGATTTCAAAATTAAAAAGCTGGGAAGTCGTTCCTAGCAATGGCGAGTAAGAGGTCCCGTTATGATTCAGATGCAAACCAATCTGGATGTTGCCGATAATTCAGGCGCACGCCGGGTGCAGTGCATCAAGGTTCTTGGTGGGTCCAAGCGGAAAACAGCTTCTGTTGGCGACACAATTGTTGTCAGTGTGAAAGAGGCTATCCCGCGTGGACGTGTTAAGAAAGGCGATGTGATGAAGGCTGTGATTGTACGCACAGCGAAGGAAATCCGTCGTCCCGACGGCAGCGTTATCCGCTTCGACCGCAATGCGGCCGTTTTGGTCAACCAAGCCGGCGAGCCGATTGGCACACGTATTTTTGGTCCAGTAACGCGTGAATTGCGCAGTTCCAACCATATGAAAATCGTGTCTTTGGCACCGGAGGTGTTGTAATGGCGATTAAACTGAAAATCAAAAAAGGCGATAAAGTTATCGTCTTGGCTGGTCGCGATAAGGGAAAATCAGGCGAAGTTCTCGCAGTTTTCCCAACTGAAAACCGCGCTCTCGTGCAAGGTGTGAATATGGTGCAACGCCATACCCGCCAATCGGCACAAACTGAGGGTGGTATTTTGAGCCGCGAAGCCAAAATCCATATCTCAAACCTGGCCTTGATCGATCCAAAAGACGGCAAGGCAACACGGGCTGGTTACAAAATCAATGATGATGGCAGCAAGTCACGCATTGCGAAACGTTCGGGGGAAGTTATCGATGGCTGATGCACAAAGCTACACACCGCGTATGAAGTCGCATTATCTGGAAACAGTTCGCGGCGCATTGCAGGAAAAGTTTCAATATACAAACGTTATGCAGGTTCCAGCGCTTGAAAAAATCGTGCTGAACATGGGCGTCGGTGAAACAACCCAAGACACGAAAAAAATCAACTCTGCTTTTGAGGCAATGCAAGCGATTGCAGGTCAGCGGCCGGTGATTACCCGCGCCCGGACATCTATCGCCGGCTTTAAGGTGCGTGAAGAAATGCCATTGGGTGTCAAAGTTACACTGCGTGGCGCGCGTATGTATGAGTTTATTGACCGTCTGATTACTGTGGCGCTGCCGCGGGTTCGTGACTTTCGTGGTCTCAACGCAAAAAGCTTCGACGGCAATGGCAATTTCGCCATGGGCCTGAAAGAACATATTGTGTTCCCAGAAATCAATTATGACAAAGTCGACACAATTTGGGGTATGGACATTATCGTCTGCACCTCAGCGACTGAAGATGATCAAGCCCGTGAATTGCTGCGCGGCTTTAACTTTCCGTTTAACGATTAGAGCGGAGGAGTAGACAATGGCTAAAAAGAGTTCCGTCGAACGCAATGATAAGCGCAAACGCTTGGCAGAGAAATTTGCCAGCAAACGTGCGGCTTTATTGGCAATCGCCAATGATAAATCATTAACCAATGAAGAGCGCTTCAAAGCGCGCTTGAAACTGTCTGAATTGCCACGCAATTCATCGCCGCATCGTGTGCGTAACCGTTGTGGCGTGAGTGGTCGTCCACGCGGTTATTACCGTAAACTGAATATGTCTCGCATTGCCTTGCGTGAACTGGCCTCAAAAGGCCTGATCCCTGGCATGGTTAAGTCGAGCTGGTAGGAGTTAGATATGAACGATCCTCTTGGCGATATGCTTACCCGTATTCGTAATGCTCAAATGCGCGGCAAGTCTAAAGTGATCAGCCCTGCATCTAAGCTACGCGTTTGGGTGCTCGATGTGCTGAAAGAAGAAGGCTACATTCGTGGCTATTCTGAATCTAAGCTGGACAATGGTGCCGGTGAGCTTGAAATCGAACTGAAATACTACGAAGGCCAGCCGGTCATCCAAGAAATTCAGCGCGTTTCTAAGCCTGGCCGTCGGGTTTATTCATCCGTGAAAACCATGCCGACCATTCGTAACGGCTTGGGAATTGCGATTATATCGACACCCAAAGGTGTGATGTCAGATAATGCTGCCCGCGACAATAATGTGGGTGGGGAAATTCTGTGCCGCGTCTTTTAGGGGCGGACTGAAAAGGATAGAAAAATGTCTCGTATTGGCAAAAAACCAGTGGCTGTTCCCAACGGCGTCGAAGTTAGCCTAAACGGCCAACATGTGGCTGTGAAAGGCCCGAAAGGCGCATTGGACGCAACCCTGTCGCAGCACGTATCTGTGGTTCAAGACGATGCCGGCTTGCTGGTGTCACCCGTTGATAAGTCTCAAACAGCACGTAGCTTTTGGGGGTTAAGCCGGTCTTTGATTGAAAACCTGGTTGTTGGCGTGTCAGAAGGCTTTAATCGCAAGCTGATTTTGCAAGGCGTTGGTTATCGTGCGCAAGTGCAAGGCCAAAACCTGAAATTGGCGCTTGGCTTCAGCCATGATGTGGACTTCCCAGTGCCAGAAGGCATTAGCGTTGAATGCCCATCGCAGACTGAAATTATTGTGTCCGGCATTGATAAGCAAAAAGTTGGTCAGGTCGCATCAGAAATTCGCTCCTACCGTCCACCAGAGCCCTATAAAGGCAAAGGCGTGCGTTATGAAGGCGAGTATGTGTTCCGTAAAGAAGGCAAGAAGAAGTAGGATTGGTCATGGGTAATAAAATATCAACAGATGAACGTCGTAAGCAGCGGGTTCGCCGCCAGCTTCGCAAAGTGGCTAATGGTCGTCCGCGGCTATCAGTTTTCCGCTCTTCAAAGCACATTTATGCGCAAGTTATTGACGATACGGCCGGCCGCACATTGGCAGCAGCATCGACAAAAGACAAAGACTTCAGCGGTGCGACGGGCGCAAATATTGATGCGGCAAGCGTCATTGGAGCAGAAATTGCAAAACGCGCCAAAAAAGCTGGCGTTGAGAGTGTCGTGTTCGACCGCGGCGGTTATATTTATCATGGGCGTGTTAAGGCTTTGGCCGATGCAGCGCGCGAAGCTGGTCTCAGCTTCTAAGCTGGTTTAAAGGAGAAACACCGTGGCAAGAAACGAAAACCGGGATAATCGCGAAGAGCGCGATAGCGAATTTATCGACCGTCTGGTCCATATCAACCGTGTTGCAAAAGTTGTGAAAGGTGGCCGCCGTTTTGGTTTTGCCGCTTTGGTTGTGATTGGTGATCAGCGCGGTCGCGTTGGCTTTGGTCATGGTAAGGCGCGCGAAGTGCCAGAAGCCATCCGCAAAGCAACCGAAAGCGCCAAGCGCAAAATGATTCAAGTGCCATTGCGCGAAGGTCGCACATTGCACCATGATATTGCTGGCCGTCATGGCGCCGGTCGCGTTCAATTGCGCGCCGCCCCGGCTGGTACCGGTATCATTGCTGGTGGCCCAATGCGTGCTGTGTTTGAGGTTTTGGGTGTGCAAGATGTGGTTGCCAAGTCAATCGGTTCGTCAAACCCTTACAACATGATCCACGCCACTTTCGACGCTTTGTTGAAACAAGGCAGCCCGCGTTTGGTCGCGGCACGCCGTGGCAAAAAAGTCAGCGATTTAGTGTCGCGTCGTCGTGATGACGCGCAGTCAGACGCTGAAGTCGAAACGGCGAATTAGGAGAGGCGAGCATGGCAAAAGCGAAAAAACTTATTGTTGAGCAAACTGGCAGCCCGATTGGCCGTCCAGCTGATCAGCGGGCAACCCTGATTGGTCTTGGCTTGAATAAAAATGGTCGTCGTAACGAGTTGGAAGATACACCAGCAGTACGCGGCATGATTAACAAAGTGGCGCATTTGGTGCGTGTGGTCGACGCTTAATCAGCGGCGACACTTTTTGGAGAAACCGATTATGAAACTGAATGAGCTTCGTGATAATGAGGGTGCCCGCAAAGGCCGTATGCGCGTTGGACGTGGTACCTCATCTGGCAAAGGTAAAACAGCAGGCCGCGGTGTAAAGGGTCAAACCTCACGCTCAGGTGTGGCCATTAAAGGCTTTGAAGGCGGTCAAATGCCAATTCATATGCGCTTGCCAAAGCGCGGCTTTAATGTGCCAAATCCGGTCAAATTAAATGCCGTCAATCTGGGTCGCTTACAAACAGCTGTGGAAGCTGGCAAAATTGCCAAAGGCGCCACAGTAACAGCTGCTTCTTTGGTGGAAGCCGGTGTTTTGCGCCGCGCCAAAGACGGCGTACGGATTTTGGCCAGTGGCGAGCTGAAAGAGAAACTCAACTTTGAAGTTGCTGGTGCCTCTAAAGCTGCCCAAGAAGCTATTGAGAAATTGGGTGGGACGGTTTCAATCTTGAAACAGGCCGCACCTGCTGCTGAAGCCGCCGCACCAGAAGCTGGTGACGACGCCTAATCATTCCAAGAAGGGATAGTCGATGGCTTCTGCCGCCGAACAGCTCGCTGCGAATATGAGCTTATCAGCCTTTAAAACGGCTGATGAGTTGAAGAAGCGCATTTGGTTCACTTTGGCCGCGCTGCTCGTCTATCGTCTGGGTACCTATATTCCGCTGCCGGGCATTGATCCGGAAGCCTTGAAATCGGTTTTTAGTCAGCAGCAATCTGGCATTGTTGGCATGTTCAACATGTTTGCTGGTGGCGCCGTTGGCCGGATGGCGATTTTCGCGCTTAACATCATGCCCTATATTACCGCATCGATTGTTATTCAGCTTTTGACCTCGGTCGTTCCACGGCTTGAGCAGCTGAAAAAAGACGGCGAAGCAGGCCGCAAAACCATCAACCAATACACCCGCTATGGCACAGTTCTACTGGCCACGGTTCAGGGCTATGGCATTGCTGTCGGCCTTGAAGGGGCTGAGGGCGTGGTCGTTGACCCGGGTACTTTCTTCCGCATTAGCGCGGTGATTACGCTGGTGGGCGGCACGGTTTTCTTAATGTGGTTGGGCGAACAAATTACCGCTCGCGGTGTTGGTAACGGTATTTCATTAATTATTTTCGCCGGTATTGTCGCTGAATTGCCAAGCGCATTGGCTGGCACGCTGGAGCTCGGCCGTCAGGGCGCGCTTTCAACTTTCATTATTTTGGCGCTGATGATTATGGTCGTGGCCGTGATTGCCTTCATCGTTTTCATGGAGCGCGCGCAACGTCGCCTATTGGTGCAATATCCAAAACGCCAAATCGGCAATAAAATGACCTCTGGCGACAGCTCGCATTTGCCGCTGAAGCTCAACACAGCTGGTGTTATTCCGCCAATTTTCGCTTCATCTTTGCTGCTAATGCCAGTGACTTTGGCTAATTTCTCATCCGGTGAAGGCAATGACATTATGGCGACGATTGCCGCCACTTTGGGTCGTGGCCAGCCCGCCTATATGGCAATGTATGCCGCCGGTATTATCTTTTTCTGCTTCTTCTACACATCAATCGTATTCAACCCAAATGACACGGCTGATAATTTGAAACGGCAGGGTGGTTTCATTCCGGGCATCCGTCCAGGCCAGCGCACGGCTGAACATATCGATCGCGTGTTGACGCGTTTGACGGTTGTCGGCGCGCTATATCTGACCTTGGTTTGTTTGCTGCCAGAGTTTCTCATCAACGCCTATAGCGTGCCTTTCTATTTTGGTGGCACCTCGCTGTTGATTGTTGTCAGTGTGACCATGGATACGGTTGGGCAAGTGCAGGGACACTTGTTTGCCCATCAATATGAAGGTTTGATCAAGAAATCTAAATTGGGTGGTAAACGCCGATGAAATTGATTTTTTTGGGCCCTCCCGGTGCCGGTAAAGGCACTCAGGCACAGCGTATTGAAGAAGCCTTTTCGCTACGTCAGCTGTCAACCGGCGACATGTTACGCGCCGCCGTTGCCGCTGAGACCGAAGTCGGGCTTCTTGCGAAAGACATTATGGCGCGCGGCGATTTAGTGCCCGATGAAGTGGTTGTTGGTATTATTGCCGATCGTATTGACCAGCCAGATTGCGCCAATGGCTTTATTCTCGATGGTTTCCCGCGCAATCTTGCGCAGGCCAAAGCCTTGGACGCGATGCTTCTTGAAAAGAACATCGCCCTTGATGCGGTTATTGAATTGGCCGTCGACTCGGAAGTATTGATCGGCCGTATTTTGAAACGCGCCGCTGAGAGTGTTTCGGGCCCGCGCGAAGATGACACGGAAGAGGCCTTGCAGCATCGCTTGCAAGTCTATGAACAACAAACAGCACCGGTAGCTGATTTTTATGCCGGAAAAGGTATTTTGCGGACCTTAGATGGGATGCAAGAAATGGACGAAGTAACGTCGCAGATTAAGGCGGCGTTGCGATAGATTTAACAGAGAGGTTTGCGGTGTTAACAGTTGACTAGCGGGGCGAATTAAATATAATCCGCGCTTCTGACGGTCAATCTGGAAAATGCTAGAAAACCGCTAAAATTCAAGGTTTTGGGGCTGATTTCCCGAACCGAGGCATCACCGCAAAGCGGTGCAAAGGAGAAGCAAGTGGCTCGTATAGCTGGTGTAAATATTCCAACAGGCAAGCGTGTAGTTATCGCCTTGACCTATATTCACGGTATTGGTGATACAAAAGCGCATGAAATTTGCGCCAAAGTTGGCATTCCTTTGGAACGCCGCGTCAATGAATTAAGTGACGCTGAAGTCATTCAAATTCGTGAGAGCATTGACGCTGATTACCTTGTTGAAGGTGATTTGCGCCGCGAAAACTCCATGAACATCAAACGCCTATTGGATATGGGCATTTACCGTGGCCTGCGCCACCGTCGCAATCTGCCAGTCCGTGGTCAGCGCACGCATACCAATGCGCGTACCCGTAAGGGCCCAGCTAAAGCAATTGCTGGTAAAAAGAAATAGCGGCTAGGATAGGATAGAAAATGGCTACTGAAAAAACCCGCATTCGTCGTCGCGAGCGTAAAAACATCTCTTCAGGTGTGGCCCACGTCAATTCGACTTTTAACAATACATTAATCACAATCTCAGATGCCCAAGGCAATGCGATTAGCTGGTCATCAGCTGGCACAATGGGCTTTAAGGGCTCACGTAAATCAACTCCTTATGCAGCGCAGGTTGCAGCTGAGGATGCTGGCAAAAAAGCTATGGAACATGGTGTGAAAACACTTGAAGTTCATGTGCGCGGGCCTGGTTCAGGCCGTGAGAGTGCTCTTCGGGCATTGCAAGCGGCTGGTTTTACCATCACCTCAATTCGTGATGTAACGCCAATTCCACATAATGGCTGCCGTCCACCTAAACGTCGCCGCGTTTAAGGTCTCCTTCCAACTCCGGCGTTTTCAAAGAGGTATCACTGTGATCCAAAAAAATTGGCAAGAATTAATTAAACCGACAAAACTGGATATTATTCCAGGCCACGATGCAACGCGTCATGCACGCATTGTTGCTGAGCCGCTTGAGCGTGGCTTTGGTCTGACTTTGGGCAATGCATTGCGCCGGGTTTTATTGTCATCAATTCAAGGTGCCGCTGTCACCGCCGTTCAAATTGACGGCGTGTTGCACGAGTTTTCATCTATCCCCGGCGTGCGTGAAGACGTAACCGATGTGGTATTGAACATTAAGCAAATGTCATTGTCTTTGGCAGCTGAGGGCGCAAAACGCCTGACACTGAGCAAAAAAGGCCCAGGCGTTGTCACCGCTGGTGATGTTGAGCTGACGGCGGATGTCGAAATCCACAACCCAGACTTGGTCTTGTGCACGCTCGACGAGGGCGCTGAAGTGCGTTTTGAATTTACCATTAACACCGGTAACGGCTATGTGCCGGCTGAGAAAAACCGTCCGGAAGATGCGCCCATCGGCCTGATTCCCGTCGACAGCCTATACAGCCCAGTGCGTCGAGTTTCTTACAATGTTGAGAACACGCGCGAAGGCCAAGTTTTAGATTATGACAAGCTGACCATGGAAATCGAAACCAATGGTACGGTCACACCAGAAGATGCGCTGGCTTTGTCAGCACGTATTTTGCAAGACCAATTGCAAAGCTTCATCAATTTCGAAGAGCCAGAAGCGCGCGTCGAAGAAGTGTCGGCCATTGAAGAAACTGGTTTCTCGGCTGCTTTGCTGAAAAAAGTCGACGAATTGGAATTGTCCGTGCGTTCAGCCAATTGCCTGAAAAACGACAATATCGTTTACATCGGCGATTTGATTCAAAAATCAGAAGGCGAAATGCTGCGGACACCAAATTTTGGCCGCAAGTCGCTGAATGAAATCAAAGAAGTTCTGGCTGAAATGGGTCTGCATCTGGGTATGGATGTGCCAAATTGGCCACCTGAAAACATCGAAGACCTTGCTAAAAGGTTCGAAGATAATTATTAAGCCACGCATTGAGCGTGAATAGAGGAGTGTCGTTATGCGCCACGCAAAAGCAGGTCGTAAACTGAATCGCACAAGCAGCCACCGTAAGGCGATGCTGTCAAACATGGCTGGTTCACTGATCAAACACGAACAAATTATTACGACATTGCCGAAAGCCAAAGAGCTTCGCCCATTTGTAGAAAAATTGGTGACCCTGGGCAAAAAAGGCGATTTGAGCGCCCGCCGTAAGGCTTCTGCGCAGCTTCTCGAGGATAAATTTGCTGTCAAATTATTCGAAGTTCTCGGCCCACGTTATGCCGAGCGCGAAGGCGGCTACACGCGTATTATGAAAGCCGGTTTCCGTTATGGTGACAATGCACCAATGGCGGTGATTGAATTCGTCGATCGCGATCCAGAAGCACGCGGCCAAGATTCAGGCCCAGTTATGGTTGATGACGAGGCTGAAGTCAGCGCGTAATTTGACTATGACGGCAAAAACAAGACACGGAAGTTCGCTTTCGTGTCTTTTTTTATGGTAATTTGCGGCCAGACGAAGCGCAATTAGGGGCGGGAATGATGTCATTTATCTATGTCGGAATAGGCGGTGCGCTTGGCGCAATGGCGCGTTTCGGCGTGTCTGTTTGGCTCAAAACCGCTGCCATAGGCGGTTTTCCGTGGGCGACCTTGAGTGTCAATATTTTCGGCTCCTTGCTGATGGGCCTGTTAATGGGCTGGCTGGCGCGGTCCGGCAATGAGGGGGTGCGGCTTTTTCTGGCGGTTGGCGTGCTTGGCGGTTTCACCACATTTTCGGCCTTTTCTATGGAGCTGGTTAGCCTATTAGAACGCCGTGAAGCGGTTTTGGCTGTGCTTTATGCGTCGGGCTCGCTGATCGGCGGTGTCGCCGCCTTTATGGCTGGCTATGTGCTATTGCGGAGTGTGGCGGCATGAGTGGTGTGCATCATCGGAAAGTGAAAAGCCAAGACGACGGCTTGCGGCTTGACCGTTGGTTTCGGCAATATTTCCCCGGGCTGACGCAGGGGCGTTTAGAAAAACTATTGCGACGCGGCTTGGTGCGAGTCGATGGTAAGCGTGCCAAAGCCAATGAGCGCGTGGTGATTGGACAATCGATTCGTATCCCGCCTGAAGTGCCGACTGATCATAAATCACCAATCGCCAAACAAGTCGATGTGCCGCCGTCGCTGATTGAGCAATTGGAAGCGGCAATTATCCACCGCGATAAGCATATTCTGGTGCTCAACAAACCCTCCGGCTTGGCCGTGCAGGGCGGCAGCAAAACCACAGTTCATGTCGATGCGGCTTTACCGGCTTTGCAATTTGAAGCTGAGGAAGCGCCGCGTTTGGTGCACCGGCTCGACCGCGATACCTCTGGCGTTTTACTCTTGGCGCGTAATCGCAAAGCGGCGCAATTTTTGACCCGTCATTTTGCCACCCGCGAAGTTGAGAAAATCTATTGGGCTTTGGCTCACGGCGTGCCGCGTCCACCGCGTGGGCGCATTAGCGTGCCCTTGGCCAAACGGGCCGCGGCAGATGGCGGCGAGCGCGTGCGCCCAGTTGATAAGTCAGACCCTGATGCGATGAATGCGCAAACTGATTTTGCCGAAATCGCCCGTGTCGGGCAGAGGTTTAGCTGGCTGGCGTTTCGCCCGCGCACCGGTCGCACCCACCAAATTCGTGCCCATGCGGCGGCCATTGGTCATCCTTTGGTGGGTGACCCAAAATACCGTGATGTCGAGCAAGAGGAAGAAACTGGCGGCATTTTGCCGAAAAAACTTCACTTGCACGCCCGATCGATTATATTGCCTCATCCGGCAGGCGGGCGGTTTTCATGCGAAGCGCCGTTGACTGGCCATATGGCGGAAACATGGGATATGCTAAGTTTAGACATAGCCGATGGGCATGATCCATTCGACGAGGAAAATTAATGCGCTTGGTAGTATTCGATTGTGACGGCACTTTGGTTGATAGCCAACAAGCGATTGTTGCATCAACTGAAACAGCGCTGAGTGCGTTCGGCCTGCCAACGCCAGAACGGCAAGCCATTTTACATGCTGTTGGTCTGCCAGTAGATGTCGCCATGGCCACCCACGCGCCAGATGCCGATGAAGCGACCTTGGCCCAAGCCATCAGCCTGTTTCGCGAAACCTATCAAAAATTATCGCAACAAGATGACCGTGGGCAAATCATGTTCGATGGCATGCATGACCTAATTTGCGAGCTTGGCCAATTGTCGCAAACGCAAATGGCGATTGTCACCATGAAGTCGCGCCGCGGCCTGCATCGAGTTGTCGATGCTTATAATATTCGCGATTATTTTCAGGCTTTGAAAAGCGCTGACGATGGGCCCGGCAAACCGGCGCCTGATCTATTGCTCGACGCCATGCGCGAATGCGGCGTCAGCCCTGAGCACACGGTGATGGTTGGCGACACCAGCTTTGACATGCTGATGGCTAAGGCGGCTGGCGCCTATGCGATTGGCGTTGCCTGGGGCTATCAAGACATTGATGAATTGCTGGAAACCGGCGCCGATGATATTGCCGAAACACCAGAAAAGCTGAGACAAATTCTCGCCGCTTTCCCCGCTGGGGCTTAAGCCATGGCCAAGCGTTTTTATGATATGGCGCGCTGCGTCGCCAGCGATGATGGCTACGGCGTCCAGCTCGATACATTTGACCTCAAAACCCCGGCAAAAACTCTGATGCGCGTGCCAACGCCGGCCTTGGCTGAATTAGTCGCCAGCGAATGGAATGAGCAGGGCGATAAAATTGAGCCGGCCACCATGCCGGTAACACGGCTGGTGTCGACCGCCATAGACCGTGTTTCGCTAGACCCTGCGGCGACGGCTGAGGCTTTTGCCGCTTTTGGCATGTCGGATTTGCTGTTCTATCGGGCCAGCCACCCGGATCGCTTGGTGGCGCGGCAGAGCGAAAGCTGGGACCCGCTGCTCGCTTGGGCTAGCCAACGGTTTGACATGACCTTTTTGACCACTGAGAGCATTTTGCCGATACAGCAAGCGGCTGGTAATTTGCAAAAATTCGTCGCCCTCGCCAGTGGTCATGTGTTGCGGCTCACCGGTCTGGCCCACGCCGCCGCCTTAATGGGCTCAGCGATTATTGCTTTGGCTTTAGATGAGGCGCATGTGTCGGCTGCGCAAGCCTATGAGCTGGCGTTTCTTGACGACCAGTTTCAAATCGAGGAATGGGGCGAGGATGAGGAAGCGCGCGACCGGCTGGACAAGATAAAACTGGAAATAAAAATGCTTGCGGTCTATTTATCAGCACTGAAATCTGCTTAAATTTCAATCAATTCACGATTCTCTGGGGAGCACGTTGTGAGAGATATTATTAAAGAGTTGGAAGAACGCCGTCGCGTCGCCCGATTGGGTGGGGGCGAAAAATACATTGAGGCGCAACATGCGCGCGGCAAGCTGACGGCGCGCGAGCGTATCGACCTACTGCTTGATCCTGGTAGTTTTGAAGAAATTGACATGTTCGTTGAACATGACGGCCAAGAGTTTGGCATGCAGGATAAGAAAATTCCTGGCGATGGTGTGGTCACCGGCTGGGGCACGGTCAATGGCCGCCCGATTTATCTCTATGCCAAAGACTTCACTGTTTTCGGCGGCTCGCTATCAAAGGCGCATTCCAAGAAAATCAACAAAGTGCAAGATATGGCCTTACGCAATGGCGTGCCGATTATTGGCATTTTGGACTCGGGCGGGGCGCGCATTCAAGAAGGCGTTGATGCGCTGGGCGGCTATGCCGAGGTGTTCCAACGCAATACGCTAGCCTCCGGGGTAATCCCGCAAATCACCATGATTATGGGCCCATGCGCTGGCGGTGATGTTTACTCACCAGCCATTACTGATTTCATTTTCATGGTGCGCAATACATCTTACATGTTCGTCACCGGCCCCGGAGTTGTCAAAACCGTCACCAATGAAGAAGTCACGGCTGAAGAATTGGGCGGGGCTAAAGTTCATACCACCAAATCATCAGTGGCCGATGGTGCCTATGACAATGACGTCGAGGCGCTGGCTGAATTGCGCCGCTTGATTGATTTTCTGCCGCTTTCCAACACATCAGGCGTGCCAGAGCAGCCAAGTTTCGACATTCGCGATCGGGCCGAGGACGCGCTCGACACTCTCGTGCCCGACAATCCCAACATGCCTTATGACATGATGGAATTGGTCAAAAAAGTGGTCGATGAGGGTGACTTCTTTGAGATTCAAAAAGATTTTGCCAAAAATATTATCGTCGGCTTTGGTCGCATTGAAGGCCGTTCGGTTGGCTTTGTCGCCAATCAGCCAATGACTTTGGCCGGTGTGCTTGACAGTGACGCCAGCCGCAAAGCCGCCCGTTTTGTCAGATTTTGCGATTGTTTTGACATTCCAATCGTTACTTTCGTCGATGTGCCCGGGTTTTTGCCCGGCACGTCGCAAGAATATGGCGGGCTGATTAAACATGGCGCCAAATTGCTTTTCGCCTATGCCGAAGCCACTGTGCCAAAAATCACCGTCATCACGCGCAAAGCTTATGGCGGTGCCTATGACGTAATGGCCTCGAAACATTTGCGCGGCGATATGAATTACGCTTGGCCGACAGCCGAAATTGCGGTGATGGGGGCCAAAGGGGCGGTGGAAATTATTTTCCGCAGCTCGATTGGCAATGATGAAGAAATCGCCGAACACACACGCGAATATGAAGAGAAGTTTCTCAACCCATTTGTCGCCGCCGAGCGCGGTTATATTGATGAGGTTATTCAGCCGCATAATACGCGCCGTCGCGTGGCACGTTCATTGGCCTTATTGCGAAATAAGGAACTCGAAAACCCGTGGAAAAAACACGATAATATTCCGCTATAAGGCTTTAAAATGTTCAAAAAAATTCTCATTGCAAACCGTGGCGAAATTGCTTGCCGTGTTATCCGTTCGGCCCGCGCTATGGGCATTAAAACTGTCGCCGTTTATTCCGATGCCGACGCCTTAGCCCTGCATGTGCGTGAGGCTGATGAAGCCGTGCATATCGGCGGCGCGCCGGCCTCTGAAAGCTATTTGGTGATTGATAAAATTCTCGATGCCATCAAACAGACGGGCGCCGAAGCCGTGCATCCAGGCTATGGTTTTTTGAGTGAAAACCGCGCCTTTGCCGAAGCATTAGACAAAGCCGGTGTCGCCTTTATCGGCCCACCAGCTGGCGCTATTGAAGCGATGGGCGATAAAATCACCTCGAAAAAACTAGCCGCCGAAGCTGGCGTCACCACTGTGCCCGGCTATATGGGGCTGATTGAAGATGCCGATGAAGCGGTAAAAATTGCCGGTCAGATTGGCTATCCAGTGATGATTAAAGCCTCGGCTGGCGGCGGCGGTAAAGGCATGCGGGTTGCCTATAATGATCAAGAAGCACGCGAAGGCTTTCAATCGTCGAAAAATGAGGCCGCCTCAAGCTTTGGCGATGACCGCATTTTCATTGAGAAATTTGTCACTCAGCCGCGCCATATTGAAATTCAAATATTGGGCGATAAGCACGGCAATTTGATTTATTTGGGTGAGCGCGAATGTTCGATTCAGCGCCGCAACCAAAAGGTTATTGAAGAAGCACCAAGCCCGTTTCTTGATGCCAAAACCCGCAAAGCCATGGGCGAGCAGGCGGTGGCCTTGGCCAAAGCCGTTGACTATTGCTCGGCCGGTACGGTGGAATTCATCGTCGATGGCGAGCGCAATTTTTATTTCCTTGAAATGAACACACGTTTGCAAGTTGAACATCCGGTGACCGAATTGATTACCGGCGTTGATTTGGTCGAGCAAATGATCAAAGTCGCGGCTGGTGAAAAACTCACTTTGCAGCAAAAAGACGTGAAACTCGAAGGCTGGGCGATGGAAAGCCGTGTCTATGCCGAAGATCCCTATCGTGGCTTTTTGCCGTCGACCGGTCGTTTGAGCTATTACCGGCCGCCCGAAGAACAAGTCGCCAATGGCATTACCGTGCGCAATGATACTGGGGTTTATGAGGGCGGCGAGATTTCGCTTTTCTATGATCCAATGATTGCCAAATTAATCACCCATGCGCCGGACCGGACGCAAGCCATTGACGCCATGTCGCAAGCGCTTGATGGCTTCCGTATTGATGGCATTCGCCACAATATTGATTTCCTCGGTGCCATTATGGGTCATCAGCGTTTCCGCGATGGCAATCTGACCACCGCCTTTATCGACGAAGAATATCCGGAAGGTTTTGCGGGGGCGCCGGTTTCGGCAAGCCGCGAAAAAGCTTTGGCGGCGCTGGGCTATGTGATGATGCGACGGCGCCTGCTGCGGGCCACTCAAACCTCGCATATTCTGTCCAATCATGAATATCAGCCAAATCCACGAATGGCGGTGCAAATCGGCGAAACCGTGTTTAGCGCTGATGAAACCGATGACGGTGTGGCGCTTGACGGCACGGCCTTGAGTGTGGCCACAGATTGGCTGCCCGGTGATTTATTCGCCGAGGCTGAAATCGACGGGCAGTTCATGAAGGTCAGTGTTGACGCCATGGCCGAGGGCTATTGCTTAACCGGCGGCGGGGCGATGATTGAGGTGCAGGTGCGATCGATGGCGGCACAGGCCCTGATGGTGCATATGCCAGAAAAAACCGATGGCGTTAGCGACAAAGAACTGATTTGCCCAATGCCAGGTGTGGTGGTGTCAGTTGCCGTTGCTGAAGGTGATGCGGTCAAGGCGGGTCAGCCATTGGCGGTGGTTGAGGCGATGAAAATGGAAAATATTCTGCGCGCCGAAAAAGACGTTACCATTGCCAAAGTGCTCTGCGCGCAGGGCGATAAGCTGGCCGTCGACGATGTTATGATTGAGTTTGAATAGCGTTTTCTTGCGGGAAATAAGCGGCAAAATTGTCAATCAGCGCTTTATCAAGCTCTGGCATGGCAATCGGATAGCCCAGGTCAATCATGCTGGTGACGCCCTGATCGCTGATACCGCAGGGCACAATGGCATCAAAATCGTTCAATTCCGGCTCCACATTAATGGCAATGCCATGAAAGCTCACCCAACGGCGGATGCGTAAGCCAATAGCGGCAATTTTATCCTCCCGCTTTGGCCCTTTATCAGGCCGTGGCACCCAAACGCCGACGCGGTCGCGGGTGATATGCGCGGCAATATTAAAATCGGCCAATGTGCCAATCACCCAATTTTCGGTTTGCTCAACAAATTTGCGCACATCGCGCCCACGCCTGCGCAAGTCCAGCATCATATAGACAACCCGCTGGCCGGGCCCATGATAAGTATAGGCACCGCCGCGTTTGCTCGGATAAATAGGGTGCCGGTCGGGGCGCAGTAAATCCTCTGGCTTGGCCGACGTGCCCGCCGTATAAAGCGGTGGGTGTTCGAGAAACCACAAACATTCGGCCGCCTGACCATTAATAATGCTCTCAACCCGCTGTTCCATAAAACCGACAGCTTCATCATAGTCGACCAATTGGTCGCTGAATTTGAGCTCCGGCAGGGTGGTATTATTTGACATAAGCTTGTGTAGCATTTCTCGCCAATGAATAAAAACAAAATATAATGTAGAATAAAAATATCTACAAAAAAACATTGATAAAAGCGGCCGAATACCACATATATGAAGCATAGGAGTGTTTTATGCTGCCGATTATTCTTGATGTCACCAATTTGACGCTGGCCATTATTGGCAGTGGGCCTCAGGCGCGCCGCCGTTTGCAAATGGTAGATGCTGCTGGCGCTGCCTTTGTGCGGGTTTATGCCGAACAGGCTGAAACAGAGATGGTTGAGCTGGCTGGCGACCGGTTGATTGAAACATGGCCGAGTGAGGCTGAGATTGCTGCTTGTCATGTGGTCTATGTCGCCAATGTCGAAGACGCGCTGGCCGAGGCCATTACCGCTATTGGGCGGGCTCATAAGACCTTGGTCAATGTTGAGGACGTTAAGCCATTGTGTGATTTTCATGTGCCGGCGATTGTGCGGCGGGGCGATATGTTGCTGACCGCCTCAACTGGCGGGCAGTCGCCGGGCTTGGCGCGCCGCTTAAAAACCAGTCTTGAAGAACACTATCCCGCGCAATGGTCTGAGCGGCTTGAGATTCTCGCGCGCAAGCGCGAGCAATGGCGCAAAGAGGGGGCCGCCTTTGGCGAGTTAATTTCGCGCACCAATCAGGTGATTGATGATGAGGGGTGGTTGTCATGAGTTTAGCTTTGCCTACAGCCCAGCCAACCGTCGATGTCGCGGCGCTCAACGCGCTTTATGAATCCATGACGCCGCAAGAGGTGTTGCGCCATGCGATTACCGAGGCTTTTGTTGAGCGCATTTGCATTGTGTCGTCATTTGGCGCCGAGTCGGTGATCCTATTGCATATGATTGCGCAAATTGACCCGTCTGTGCCGGTGATTTGCCTGAATACCGGCAAATTATTTGGCGAGACATTGCGTTATCGCGATCGTCTACAGGCAGCATTGGGGTTGACTGACATTCGCGCCGTGGCGCCGCATCCTGATGATTTGCGGGCCAGTGACCCGAAGGGCAGCCTATGGCAGCGCGACACTGACGGTTGCTGTCATATTCGCAAAGTTTTACCGCAAGCCCGTGCGGTGTCGGGATTTGATGCCCTCATCACGGGTCGCAAAAAGTTTCAAACTGATACGCGTCAAACCATGGATGTTATCGAATCGAGCACCGATGGTCGCTATAAGATAAATCCGCTGGCCAATTGGCAGCTTGATGCGTTGAAAAGCTATATTGAAACCCATAATTTGCCGCGCCATCCGTTGGTGAAAGACGGTTATTTGTCGATTGGCTGCATGCCATGCACCTCAAAAGTCGAGGCTGGCGGCGATTATCGTTCGGGTCGTTGGGCCGGCAGTGACAAGGATGAATGCGGTATTCACCTGAATATTGATGGCGACGGCATTTAAGTTTAGGGCCCTGAAATAGCTACCAAAGTTGCTTGTTAAAAGGTTTAAATCTTGCTACACCCCAAGCCTGTCTGGCGTGCGGTCGTGGCGGAATTGGTAGACGCGCAGCGTTGAGGTCGCTGTGGGGTAACACCCGTGGAAGTTCGAGTCTTCTCGACCGCACCAAGGCCTCTCTCCCATATTATTTACCAACTGCCTTGTAAACGCCTCGCGCTTTATAATACCCTTTTTTAGCCGTCCGTGATGGGTCATGGGGGTAATGAAACAGAGAGGCACTTTGATGAGCTTTTATTTATTTCTAATTGCAGCGGCGATATGTTTTCTCAGCGCAGGCGTGCATGGCATATGGGGCAGAGGCGTATATTTGGGGTTTATTGGCAAGACCAATTTACCGATCCGCGAAAAGACCATCAGTGCCGTCACTTGGGACATTTTCACGATTATGTTGCTGGTAAGCGGCGGCTGTTTGGGCTTCGTCGCCTTCAACGCCCAAGCCATTTGGATGGCCTATCCGATCATGTTGATAAATCTCCTGGGGGCAGGCGTGTTTTTTGCGATGATAGCCACGGGCCGAAAAGAACTTATTGCTTTGCCAGGCGCTTACTTAATGAGCGCTATTGGGGTTCTGACGCTATTGGCTGTTTAAAATTCACGTCCCTTGCTTGCGCCGATACTAGGCTGCTGTGTTAGCCGCGCCCTTATCTGACGATTTTTATAGAACTCCCGATGGTTTTTCGGTTACGCTCCCTTAACGCAATCAGAATGGTCGCTCCAGCGCATGGGACAATGAAAATAAATAAACAGCTTCTCATATTGCTTTTCGTAAGCTTTATCAGCGCCCAGCTGATGGCGGCCCTGCATATCGCCCAATATGGCGTTGGCGATCATCTGCATGATGGGCAATTTTGCCAAATTCATTTGCAGCGCGAACAAGGCCATGCCGCCGCACCTGATGGCTTCTTCCTCACCATTCGCGCCGCCAGTTTTATTTGGCTGACGCCTACCCAACACCAGCAAATTGTTTTACCAAAACCCCACACCATTGCCGCGCCCCGCGCGCCACCGCAGCTCTCCTAGACCCAAAATCACATTAACGCGCCGCCGAGTGGCTGGCGCCTCTGTCTAGGAGACAATTATGCTAAATATCAAAACAGCGGCCTCTGCCGCACTTATCGCTGTCCTATCGGCGTCACCGACGCTAGCCGCCGATGATGACCTCACGGCTTTGCGCACTGAAGTTGAAAAAATGCGTCAAGCCTATGAGCAGCGCATTAATCAGCTTGAAGCCAAGCTCAATCAGCTAGAGGGCAATCAGGTGCAAGTCGGGGCTACCGCCAATACCCCGCCAGCAACCTCGCGTCGTCGTATTGCCGACAATCGTTTCAACCCCTCCATTGGCATGATTTTGAACGGCCAATTTAGCCAATATTCGCAAGGCGAAAGTGAAATTGCCGGGTTTGCCGTCAGCCATGAGGGCGAACGCGGCGAAGAGGGGTTCGGAATCGGCCACTCAGAAATCAGCCTGTCGGCCAATGTTGATGACAAATTTTTTGCCAGCAGCACAGTCGCCATTGTCGAGCACGAGGGCACCACTGAGACTGAGTTGGAAGAGGCCTATATTCAAACCCTGCCTGGCGCTGGCCTGCCAATTGGCATGAGCGTCAAAGCCGGGCGTGCCTTTTGGACTTTGGGTTATTTGAACGAACACCACAGCCATGCCGATGATTTTGCCGACCGCCCGCTGCCTTATCGGGTATTTATGAACCACGCCTATAATGATGACGGTTTGCAAGTGTCTTATCTCTTGCCGACCGATATCTACGCCGAGATTGGCGGTGGCGTCTATCGCGGGGACGACTTCCCCTATGGCGGCAATAATGGCTCAGGAACCGGCGCTTGGTCGGCCTATGCCCGCATTGGTGGTGATATTGGCGACAATCAAAGCTGGCGTGCCGGTGCTTATGTGCTGTCAGGCGAGGCCGAGACGTCGCGTTTGAGCAATGAGGATAGCGTCGGATTCACTGGCGACAGCGATTTGCAAATCATTGACCTGCGCTATATTTGGGCGCCGACTGGCAATGCCCGCGACCGCGAAGTGATTGTGCAAGCCGAATATTTTCAGCGTGAAGAAGATGGCGTCTATACGGTATTTGACGAACTCAGCGGCGACGTTTTAGTGACCAGCACGGTCAATGGCAAATCCGACGATGGTTGGTATCTCCAAAGCGTTTATAAATTCGCCCCACAATGGCGTGTCGGTGCCCGCTATAGCCAGTTGATGAGCGACGCCACACCAGCGCCGCTGGTTGGCACGGGGCTGGATGCTCAGGGCCATGATCCAGAAGTTTTGTCATTAATGGTCGATTGGACAAATAGCGAGTTCAGCCGTTTGCGCTTGCAATTTAACCGCGAGGATTTAAGCGGTGGCGAAACCGATGAGCAGGCTGTGCTGCAATATGTCATGAGTATTGGTGCGCATGGGGCCCATAAATATTAGGAAATATGATGCGTAAAATTTTCACCACGATCGTGGCGGGGCTGCTTTTTGCAGTCCCGTTCACCGCTATGGCGCAGGTTAATATTTTGGCCTGTGAGCCCGAATGGGCGGCTTTGGCAGAGGAAATTGGCGGGCCCAAAATCAGCACTTTTTCGGCCACACATGCGCGCCAAGATCCGCACCATATTCGTGCTCGCCCAAGCCTGATTGCCAAGGCGCGGCGGGCTGATTTAATTATTTGTTCTGGCGCGGGACTGGAGGTTGGTTGGCTGCCCATATTGCTGCAAAAATCCGGCCCGCAAGTTCAGCCCAATGCGCTCGGCCATGTGACCGCCTCGCATTATGTGCCGCTGCTCGATACCGGCGCCAGTGTGGATCGCAGCATGGGTGATGTGCATCCGGAAGGAAACCCGCATATTCACCTCAACCCGCATCACATTTTGCCAATTGCGGCGCAAATAACCGACAGGCTAGCGCAACTCGATTCCGCCAATGCGGATTATTACCAAAACCGTTACCAAGATTTCGCCCAGCGCTGGCAGCAAGCCTTGGCCCAATGGGAAGCCAAAGCCGCCCCCCTCAAGGGCACGCAGGTGGTGGTGCATCACAAATCCTTCAGCTATTTGATTGATTGGCTGCAGTTGCGCGCCATTGCCTCACTGGAGCCGAAACCAGGCATTCCGCCGACCAGCTCGCATTTGGAAAGCCTGCTTCAGCAACTCAAGGCAACGCCGGCTAAGCTTATTCTGCGAACCCCCTATGAGCCGGAAGCGGCCAGCCTCTGGCTATCGTCAAAAACCAATATACCGGCCCTTGTTTTGCCCTATACAATCGGCGGCGTAGCTGAAGCTGGCGATTTATTCGCCCTATATGATGCGACCTTGGCGCTGTTATTGGAGAATGCCAATGTTGAGTAGTGAAATGATGGCGATTATTGGGCCGGCTTTAGCGGCCGGATTGATTATTGCCATCAGCCATGCACCGCTCGGTATTGAAGTCTTGCGGCGCGGGATTATTTTTATTGATCTCGCCGTGGCACAAATCGCCGGGCTTGGGCTGATTGCCAGCAGTCGGTTTTTGCACGAGCCATCAGCCGGTGAGGCGCAATTATTAGCTTTGCTGGCCGCCATTTTGGCGGGTCTGTTTTTTCGCCAAGTGGAAAAATATTTGCCCGACCAACAAGAGGCGATTATTGGCGTGAGTTTTGTCTTGGCCGCCTCGCTGGCGATTTTGCTGCTCGCCGATCACCCGCAGGCCGGTGAGGAGATTCAGCATTTATTATCGGGGCAAATGTTGTTTGTGAGCTGGCAAGACGTCGCCGCCCAGTCACCGATTTACGGGCTGATTCTGCTGCTGTGGTTTTTGCGTCCAGCATGGCGCCAAGGCATGGGGTTTTATGTCTTATTCGCGCTGGCGATTACCGCCTCTGTACAATTGGTTGGCGTGTATGTGGTGTTTGCCAGCCTAATTTTACCGGCCCTTGCGGCAAGCAAAGCGGCGCGGCCCAATATCATGGCTTGGTTATGCGGCGTCACGGCTGTGCTCTCTGGCGTGTTTCTCGCCGTCGTCTCAGACGCACCGGCGGGGCCGATTATTGTCGTATGCTATGCGCTTACGGCGCTGGCCATTCGCTTACTGCGGGCCAGCCGTTCGGCTTAAACCTATTCAGCCGCTATATTGCGCCGCGGTGTCGCCTCGTATTCATTTTCATGCGGATCGTGCATATCGCGTAAATATTGTTGCGGCGGAAACGGATAGAGATTAGGCAATCCGCTCTCATCAATATACCAACTATCGCAGCCGCCGGTCACCCAGACCGTATCCTTCACCCGCTCGCGCATGGCATTATTATAATCGTCATAGGCTTGTCGGGTTGGGGCGAGGCTGGTTAGGCCCTTTTTACCCATTAGGTCGAGCATGGAAATAATATAGTCAATTTGGTGTTCTGAAATCATAATCAGCGACAAATTGCCAATCGGGCTGGTCGGCCCCTCCAGCATCCAGAAGTTAGGGAAATTCGGCAGCGCAACCCCGCGGTGAGCGCGCGGCGCACGGCCCCAGAACTCCGCCAAATCGCTACCATTTTCGCCGGTCACTTTGGTCGGCAGAATAAACGCCGAGGAGTCAAAGCCGGTGGCCAAAATCAGAATATCTAATTCATGCAATTTGCCATCGGCGGTACGAATGCCCTTGGCCTCGATTTGCGAAATCCGCTCAGTTATCAAATTCGTGTGCTCTTGCGTCATCGCCGGATAGAAATCAGAGGCGAAAATCAGCCTTTTGCAAGCCGCCTGATAATTTGGTGTCAGCTTGGCGCGCAATTCGGGGTCTTTGACGTTTTCTTCCAAATGCGTATGGCAGATTTGTGAAATTTTTTCCTGCGCCCGCTTATTGCCGGTGGTGGCGGGGCCAAACACTAATTTGAACATGCCATAATTGAGCCAATAAAGCAGGCGCGGAATAAACGGCAGCAGCCGCATCATGGTCTTTTCAAATTTAGAATAGGCCCGTTGCGGTAGCGGCGCCACCCATTGCGGTGTGCGCTGAAAAACATTCATTTCCGCGACCCGAGGGGTGATGTCGCCAATAATTTGCGAGGCGGTGGAACCGGTGCCGATAATACCGACGCGCTTGCCGGTCAAATCAGCCTCCATATCCCATTCAGCGCTATGGAAAGATTTTCCTTCGAAACTGTCGAGCCCGGCAATATCGGGCTTGCTAGGGTGGTGCAAAATACCGGTGGCGGAGATCACAATATCGAAAATTTCTTCATCGCCATGCAGCGTGACCAAGCGCCATTGCTCGTCAATATAGTCCAGCGCTTCCACTGATGTGTTGAAGCGGCAAACCGAGAGCACATCGAAGTCGGCGGCGGTCTTTTCCATATAGGCCTGAATTTCTGGGCCATAAGAATATTTGTGTGACCAATCAGGGTTGGGGGCGAAAGTGAAACTATACCAATGCGACGGCACATCACATGATAGGCCGGGATAGCGGTTGGCGCGCCATGTGCCGCCGACTTTCTCGCTTTTCTCAAAAACTGTGATGTTGTTATAACCGGCTTTGCGCAATTTAATAACGGCGGCAATGCCAGACATGCCAGCGCCAATAATGGCGATACGCGGGTTTCCTGATGGCTGATGACTCATTTTGCTCTCCCAAGCGATATAGACTTTGTTTCAGCGACTTTGTTTTTCCGCCAGATGACTTAGATTAAAGCCTAGTAAATTTTTATGGTAATACGCAAGACGGTTATGAAAATGGTTCACAGCGATGATGAGAAGAAGCAACCCCGGGGCAATGACAATATTGTGCCGTTCAAGCGCCCGCCGAAAAAGCCACCACCACCCAACCTCGACGTAGAATGGTTCTACGACGAGGCC
>Ga0209555_10000929_pt1 | contig 23690 bp, 17 predicted proteins | sample SaaInl85LU_5_DNA_FD_184643 | JGI IMG/M metagenome (GOLD analysis project Ga0209555, IMG submission 184643) | Marine microbial communities from expanding oxygen minimum zones in the Saanich Inlet - ESP_85LU_5_DNA (SPAdes) (version 2) | ecosystem: Environmental > Aquatic > Marine > Intertidal... | reverse complement strand
TTGACAAGAAAATTGATTCTCCATGTACCCACCTGAACTCGTTGCCCCGATGAAAACCGACCTCACTGCTGTGGGGTTTGAAGAGTTGCTCACCGCTGAAGACGTCGACGGCGCACTGAACGCCGAAGGCACGACGCTCGTGGTTCTGAACAGCGTCTGCGGCTGTGCTGCCGGCTCCATGCGCCCTGCGGTGAAGTTGGCTGTACAACACAACAAAGTCCCCGGCAAATTGACCACCGCCTTCGCAGGCGTGGACCGTGATGCCGTTGATCGCGCACGAAAATTCATGTTGCCTTACCCGCCCAGTTCGCCGAGCATTGCGCTCTTCAAAAATGGCAAATTGGTCCACATGATTGAACGTCATCACATTGAAGGGCGGACAGCCGAGATGATTGCAGAGAACCTGCAGTTGGCCTTCGACGAGCACTGCTGAACCATTCCTGGCCATGGCGCGCATCCTCACCGGCATTCAAAGCACAGGGGTCCCGCACCTGGGCAACCTGCTCGGAGCGATCCGGCCAGCGATTGATTTGGCATCGGCATCAGACAACGAGAGCTACCTGTTCATCGCAGATTTGCACTCTTTGACCCAAATCAAGGACGGCGAAACACTCCGGAACAACACCCGTGCTGTGGCCGCGGCCTGGCTGGCCATGGGGCTCGACACGGAACGCACAGTGTTTTATCGCCAGAGCGACATCCCTGAGGTGACCGAGCTCGCCTGGTACCTCAGTTGCTACTTTCCCTACAACCGACTGACGCTGGCGCACAGTTTCAAAGACAAGGCCGATCGACTCGCCGATGTCAATGCGGGGCTCTTCAGCTATCCGATGCTGATGGCCGCTGACATTCTGCTGTATGACGCTGATTTCGTGCCTGTTGGAAAAGACCAACTCCAACACCTCGAGATGACCCGCGACGTCGCGAGTCGCTTCAACCACAAGGTCGGCGAGGAGATTTTCGTGATCCCGCGGGAGATGACACAACGAGAAACCATGTACGTGCCTGGGCTTGATGGCGGCAAGATGTCGAAATCACGCGACAACGTGCTCAATGTTTTCGACGACCCCAAAGCCCTCAAAAAGCGCATCAACAAGGAAATTGTTACGGATGCCACTGCGCTCGAAGACCCGAAAGATCCAGACAGCAACCCCATTGTTGCCCTTTATGCCGTCGTGGCCGGTGAGCAGGCTGCGGCGGGGTTGGGAGAGCGACTCCGAGCCGGAGGACTGGGATGGGGCCACGCCAAGCAAGAATTGCTTGCCGCCATTGTCGACGGTTTCGCGACAGAAAGAGATGCATTTCATCGTTGGTTTGCTGATCCGCAAGCCATTGACAATGAACTGACCAAAGGTGCCGAAAAGGCGAAGCCCCTGGCGACGAACGTGCTCTCTCGGGTGCGCCGCGCAACGGGATATTGACATTTGTTTGGCCAAGCTTTGTGAAGTTTGGCACGCTCATTGTTCAGGGGTGCAGGAACCCCTATTTCAGAACAAATGACTGGCAGATGCTCACGCCGCTTGATGACGGCACTTCTCTTGATTTGGATCGGAAATTCCGAAGCTCACTCCCTTGGCGAGAACATGACATTGGTCAACGCCGTGGAGAAAGAAATCGCCACGGAAATTGACCATGTCGTTGTTTATCAGCAAGGTGCCCAGGTCGAACGCGTTGCGGACGTGTCCGTGGCGAAGGGTGTGACGGAGTTGGTCTTCACAAAACTCAACACCTCCATCGATCCCAATCAATTGCGCGTCACAGGCAACGGCAATTTCACGGTTCTCAGCATTTCCCACCGATACGCCACCGACACCCTCAGCGGCGCGGAGAGTGCCCGAGAACGGAACGACCTCCAGCGCCAGCAAACGGCGCTCAGCCAACGGATCAATGAAATCAACGCCCAGCGCGTCCTGTTCGATCGAGAAGAACAACTGCTGCTCAACAACCAGTCCTTCACCGTCAAGGACAGCGGTGTCGATCTCGACCGGCTGATGCGGGCGAACACCTTCTTCCGGGAGCGTTTCTTGGCGATTCACGAAGGCCGCAAAGCCATCGATGAGGATGTCAAAAAAATTCAAAACGAAATCAATGACCTTCAGCTTCAGATGAATGCCTTGCCTCCGTTTCAAACGGAAACTTGGCTGGAGATTTTGGTCCGGGTGGAGGCTGACGCGACGGAAGCAGGGAAGATGTTGTTGAGTTATTGGATGCAAAACGCTGGATGGACGCCATCGTACAACGCTCGCGTCGCCGACATCGAAGATCCATTGCGGTTGGAATACCAAGCCTTGGTCCGTCAATCCACTGGGGAAGACTGGGACAACGTCGGCATGAGCATCGCTACGGGAACACCCAGCAGCAACCGATCCAAGCCCAATTTGACGCCCATCAAACTCGACGGCGCCTATACTGGTCGGGCCATGAAAGGGTCTGTGGCCAACGCTTGGCTCAAGTCACAGCCCTACAATCCGAACATTCGAGAAGTGCGTGGCCAATTGTATGATGAAAACGGCAGCCCGTTGATCGGGGCCCAAGTCCGTGCCAACAATGGTGCCTACACGACCACTGATGTCAACGGTTTCTACACGATGGCTGTCCCACAAAACGTCTCCAACCTCTCGTATTCCTACTCCGGGTATGCCCAAGAAACCATCAACATTTCTCAGCCGGTCATGAATGTGGCCCTCTCCTCCTCGTCCGTCATGCTCGATGAAATGACTATCAACATGGAAGAAGACGCAGAATCCCTATTCGGCGGACGCGCCGAACGTCGGAGAGAAAACTTCAACGCCCAAGCCCCCAATGCCATGAACTTCGCAGCAGTTGAAATCGGGTACAGCCCCACTTCAACGCGGTTTGACATCAGTTCGAAATACGACATCCCTGCTGACAATCAACCGCATGCCGTCCGCATTTTGTCGCATGAGTTGGCGGTGGAGTACTTGTACCAAGCCACCCCGAAGCTCGACCCGCAAGTGTACCTGACTGCTTTGTTCACCGACTGGGAGGAATTGGATTTGCTCGACGGGCGGATGCACATCTACTTCGAAGACGATTACGTTGGAGAAAGCCAACTCCAACTCGACTTTGTCGAGGACACCCTTGCCATCTCCCTCGGTCCAGATCCAAGCATTCAAATCCGGCGCAAACGCACCCTCCGCGAAGACCGGACAAGCATCATCAGTGGAAAGCGTGAATACCAGCGGGCTTACGAGTTCAAAATCACAAATCGAAAGCGAAGCGACATTCACATCCAGGTGGATGATCAAATGCCCATCGCCGAGAGTGAAGACATTGAAATCAGTGCACTCAAACTCGACGGCGGCGCATTGGACGATGAAACCGGACAAGTCCTGTGGGATTTGGACATCCCCGCTGGCAAGTCCAAGACCTTCGAACTGAAATACGAAATCAAAGCGCCCAAAGAAATGGGGCTTCGGGTCGAGTAGTTGAAATCCGCCCACAGCACGAAAGACCCTGCAATTTCACGATCGCAGGGTCTTTTCTTTTTGTCCTTCACTGATTTGCCGTTGCGCTCATCAATCGATGATGGGTGCGCCGTACTTTGTCTGGAACTTGCGATACAACTGCTTCTGGCGGTTGTCCAAATCGATCGATCGTCCATCAATGAAGGCCGTTGTGATGTCATTGCCACGAACATCCAAGGCATCACCGGTGCTGATGAACAACGTCGCAGATTTTCCCGTTTCCAGAGAACCATAAAGGGCATCAATGCCCAAGATTTGGGCTGAATTCAACGTCAAGCTTCGGACGGCCTGCTCATAGGTCAAGCCATAGGCATGCGCAGTTCCTGCGTAGAATGGAAGATTTCGAGTGCCCATGTGCTCCATCGAACCCGCATTCTGCAACGCATACAAGACCCCCTCATCCTCGAGCAGCTTGGGCAATCGGTAAGGCAAATCGATGTCATCCTCAGCGTACCAAGGCAATTCGTGTACACGCCGCAGCAAGACACTGACCTGGTTTTCGCGCAGCACGTCTGCCACCAAGTGCGCATCATAGCCACCGACAATCACGAGATGTGGAATTTCAAAGGCGCGCTTGAAGTGAACCGCTTCGGTGATGGAGCGCAATTCGTCCGCATGCACGTACAAGCGCTGAGCACCCGAAAAGACCCCGCGCAACGCCTCATACCGGAGGTCCATGGGATTGGGGCGCACAAGCACATTGGAAGTGCCTGAAGCATAGGCCTGGGCCTCCGCAAAAAAATGGTGAATTTCCTCGAATTGTTGGTCGTAGGTTTTCCGCTTCCGAATGTCAATGGAGCCGTCAGCCCTGTGCTTGTGGTGCATGGATGGCCAATTCAAGTGCACACCATCAGCCTCGACGATGGCTGCATCTTCCCAATTCCAGCCATCGAAGTGCACGACGGCACTCGACCCACTGATGGTTCCGCCTCTCGGGACAATCTGCCCGACCAAAACACCATTCGAGCGCACGGTCGGCGTGACTTCGCTGTCCGTGTTGAAAGCGATCAAAGCACGCACATTGGGCTTGAATGTGCCCACCTCGTAATCATCACGAGTGGCTCGGACCGCGCCAATCTCCTGCAAACCCAGCGTTGAGTTCGGCGCAATGAACCCCGGATAAATGTGCTGGCCTGTGGCGTCGATTTCGGTTTGGTAACGGCCCGGATCTGCTTGGCTGGCACGCCCAACAAAATCGATGCGGCCAGCTCGGAACCCGATGGCTGCATCGACAATCGCATCACCCGTTCCCAAGTGAGCTGTCCCGTGCAAAATCAAAACGGACTGCTCCTGTTCAGGCGCAGGTACAGGCTGGCTCAAAAGCGGCGCCAAGCAGCCCAAACAAGCCATCCCCAAGACAAACAACTGCTTCATCGGTTCTCGTCAGTTAAGGTTTCGCAATGGTATTCTGGTCGGATCCGCTCTGCCGGACGCCTTCGTTCTTCTTGCGGTTTGCTCGGCAGTTCTTGCATGGCTTCCATCAACCGTGCACGCTCTGTCCGCATCCAGGTTCGTTTCGCCTGGTCCTCATCCCAATCGAAATACCTGCGGCCGTCGACAAACGTTTGGCGAACCTGTGCATACATGCTCAGCGGATGATCATCCCAAATCACGAAATCCGCATCCTTGCCCGGCTCCAACGAACCGACCCGATCATCAATATGCAACAACTTGGCGGGGTTCAACGTCACAAACTTGAGCGCATCCTCCTCCGAGACCCCACCATATTTCACGGCCTTGGCCGCTTCTTGGTTCAGCCGCCTGGCCATTTCGTCATCGTCCGAATTGATGGCTGTGACGACACCCTGACCATGCAAAACAGCTCCGTTGTAGGGAATGGCATCTTTGACTTCGTATTTGTACGCCCACCAGTCACTGAAGGTTGAACCCCCAGCACCGTGAGCGGCAAGCTTATCGGCCAATTTGTATCCCTCCAAAATGTGCGTGAATGTGTTGATTTTGAACCCGAGCGAGTCGGCAACATGCATCAACATGTTGATCTCGTCTTGTCGGTAACTGTGGCAGGTGATGTGCCGCTGTCCGTCCAGTATTTCCACCAGTGTCTCCATCTCCAGGTCCCTTCGAGGCGGAACAGGAAACTCCTTCCGCCATCGCGCTCCAATGCTCATGTTGCTGAGGGCGCGGTCGTGAGCTTGCCAACGGGATTTGTACTCCATGGCTTGCACAAAGAGGTCGTAGTACACTTGTTCAACCCCCATTCGGGTCTGCGGGAAGCGCGAGCGGTAATCATCCCCCCAATTCGACTGCTTCACATTCTCCCCCAAAGCAAACTTGATGAACCCAGGGGCATCCTCAAATTTCAGACCTTCCGGGTCTTCACCCCACCGCAATTTGATCAAAGCACTTTGACCACCAATCGGATTCGCAGATCCGTGAAGCAACTGTGAGGTCGTCACACCACCCGCAAGCTGCCGATAAATGTTCACATCCTCACTGTTCAGCGCGGATCCAATTTCGACCTCCGCACTGCTCGCTTGGGTGCCTTCGTTGACACCGCGACTGATGGCAATGTGGCTGTGCTCATCGATGATGCCAGGCGTGATGTGGAGGCCTCGCGCGTCGATGATGGTGGGTTGGACCGCGCTTTTTGTTCCGAGAATGGAGGCCAAATCCAAGGCGGTCCCCACAGCCAATACCTTGCCATTGTGAATGACCATTTCTCCGTCTTCCAAAACCCCATCCGGCCCGCAAGTCCAGAGCGTTGCGTGCTGAATCCAAAGCGTTTCTTGACGGGGTTGTTCAAGATTCCCAAAGGCCACAAAGGGCCGAATGAGTTCTCCAGTGCGCTCTCTGTTGGGGACCGATGTTTCCGCCGTGGGTGTTGCCGTTCCCTCAGCATCGAGGCGCTTGATTGCGCTCCAAGTGCATGTGGAACCATCCGGCAAGGTTCCGGATCCTTCCCAAATCCTGCTGTCACGCCAAATGTTTCCCCAAAGCCGGATTTGGCCTGACAAGCCCAGCGTATCCACTGTCAAGCCCAACGTCAATTGCCGCTGCTCCGCTGCCAAACGAAGGGGTTGCCGGAGCGTGTCCCCTGCCCAAGCAAACGTGGCTTTCCATCCTCCATCCTTCTTTTTCCCGACTTGGATTTCGCCCATCTTTTCGTCCAATACCGCATCGTACGTGCCCGAAAGGTCAAGGGCATTCTTGTCCTTGAACACGTGCCGTTCACCCAGGACAATGTTTTCCATCAACGCAGTGCCTGCTTCGAAAATCGGCCCATCCGTAACGAGCAGATTTGCCACTGCACCTGGGCGGACTTCGCCGAGCATGGTTTCCACCCCCAACCATGTTGCTGGCGTCGTCGTCACCGCTCGCAAGACTTCCTCGGCAGGAACACCTGAAGCCACAATGCGCTGCAAAGCAGGCAGCCATTGCTTTTCTGGGTTCTTCAAACCAGCAGCTGTGAGCGCAAACGGAATTCCGGCTTGGTAGACGCGCAGTGGGTTGTCAGGGGCCATTTCCCAATGCTTCAACTCATCCAGGCCAATCCACCTGGACAGATAAGGGTCGGAAACATCAAAAGGTTCTGGAAAATTCACCGGCAAGATGAATCGACATGACCGGTCCACAAATTCACCCAGCCGCTGATACACGTCGCCACCAGACTGAATGATCCAAGGCGTGGTTTGGCCCAATTCCTCAGCCAAATTGAGCGAACGCAGGGCGTCCTGCCAATTCCCTGCGTGAAAAATCGCCGGCAATGACTGGTTTTCGACAAATGCAGCCAAGGAGAGATTCATTTCGGCCACAGAAGCCCCTGGCTGCTTGAACTGGTTTTCGTACCAGGCAGCATCGAAGTGGGTTTGCTTGAGCAAGGCGATGGCCCCCATCAGAGATCGGGGGTAATCTTGGGAAGAACTGCCTTTTCGGAACGAAAAATGACTGGACGCCATCGGCTGAAGCAAGGCCTTGCGCGGATTGTCACCGAGCGCCACCAGACTGCCCGAACCTCTCACCAAACCATCTTGGTGGTGGGTCAACACCGCACCAAACCCGGCTTGGAGCAAGCCTTCACGCTGGGTCCTTGCCGATTCGCTTGTGGGGTCAAATGCCTCCGCCGAAGCCACTTCTGGACGAATGGCTTCGTTCCAACCATACGCGCCCCGTTTGTCACTCAAATCTTGTGGACCGCGGCGCCGCTCTTGATCCGAAGAAGGCGGCAGGGCCCAATCCGATTCCAAATCCACAAACGCAGAATAAATGTGCAAGCCCGCATACGACTCTCGGCGAATCGGCTCTGGCAACGCCAGGGCCCCAGACGGCCCAATTTGCTCGATTCGGCCATTGCAAATCACCACCGTGGCATCGGAAATGACCTGGTCGGGACTGACGTGGACCGTCACGTTCTCGAGCGCCCAGCGCACGGCTGATTTGTCCGCCGCGCCGTTGTCAGGAAATGTCGATATGTCACGCTGTGCGAAAACAGAACCCCACAGCAACCCAAAGAGAGGAAGCAAAAAAACAAGCGGAATTCGACGTGTCAAGTTCACAGGATTTGGCATGTTCAGAAGATGATTCGAAGGCTGCAAGTTAACGGGCACAGGCTACCTTTGCTGCATGGCGATTCCCACAAATGTGTATGCAGAAATCACCCCCAATCCAGCGGTGATGAAATTTGTAGCCGACCGCGACTTGCTCTCGAACGGACAACAAATCGAATTTGACAACAAGGCTGTCGCTGCCCGATGTTCGCCGCTAGCGGAAGAGTTGTTCAACTTTCCGTTTGTTCGAACCATATTCATCAGTGGTCCCTTCGTGGCCGTCACGAAAGACGAATCGCTGGGCTGGGAAATGATTGTGCAGCAATTGCGAGAATACATCCGAGAATGGTTGATGGAAAATGAAGTGGCTGTGGATGAAGAAAAGTTGTCTGCACTTGACGCAGAATTGCTTCGTCCCTCATCCAAAACTGCAGAAAGCACCGCCACAGGGTCAAAAAGCACACCCCCAATTCCAGAATCAGAGCTTTCGCCCTCACCGTACGATGATGAGATCGTGTCATTGCTTGATGAATATGTTCGCCCCGCTGTGGAGCAAGACGGTGGGGCCATCGATTTCAAAGCGTTCAAAGACGGAAAAGTTTATGTGATGATGCGTGGTGCCTGCAGCGGTTGCCCTTCTTCAATGCAAACGCTCAAAGGCGGCATTGAACAATTGCTCCGATCGAAATTGGACGTGGTTGAAGAAGTGATTGCCTACGACTGAATTGCGTGGGTGATTCAGCGTTTGGGTGCCAACGCACGGATGTCTGATCGGATGTCATCCAGCGTGCTTTGGATTCTTTCCATACCAGAAAATGCAGGTGTAGGCCAATCAAAGGCCAAATACCCTCGGGCTCTCCAAACCTCGACAATGTCCTCAGGCTTCGCAACAAAAGGAGCAAAATCCGGATTGTCGGAGATGAGCAGAAAGTCGCCCGTTTCCGTGTCCAATCGGTTTTCAACCCGTTTGAAAACCACGCCCTCGCTTCGGGTAACGACAATGTACGGCCGCATGCCACCGATGGATCGCCAGTCTTCGACGAAATCCGAAAGAATGTAACTCCCTGACGGAACCGGCAACATGCTCTCCCCCTCAATCTGGAACATTCGATAGGTGACGTTGGGCGAGACTTCCTTCAAAGGCAAATTGAAAACGGGCAAGGTTCTCATATAATCTGGGTCGCCATATCCCTGCAAATACCCTGCTGCTGCGCGTTCTTGAACAACTGCAACGTGTTCCCGATCTCCTGAAAAATCGGTTGCAACAGTCAATATTCGCAAGGAGTTCCCGCTGATGTGCCGAACCGCCTGATCCGCCGCATCGCCAAACATCAGTTCATCAACCGATACGCCGAACAATTCTGCAAATGCCGTCAAATTCGTGAGTTTGGGCTCTGCCCGGCCCTCCTCATAGGCTCCAATTGCTGACCGCTTCAACCCCAACCGGTCTGCTACTTCCTGTTGTGTCCAACCTCTCCCCTTCCTCAACGATTTCAGGCGTTGGACAAATGATTCCGAAGAAAAACTTGCCATTCTTTTGTGTATTGCCGGCAAAATTAGCAGATTTGTGGCTGAAAATCCAACGGAATTCGTGCTTATCTTAGAATGATGTTTTCGTCGTCAAAATATTGGCTTTTGACCCTGTGTTTGGCCACACTAGCGGTGAATTTCTCTTGGGGTCAAGCCTACTTTGGTTGCCAAAATTTTGAGCCAAACCACAACGCATGTCGAGCGACTTGTGGCATTTCAGGACTCCAGGGCATTGAGGAGGATGCAAACACATTCGTTCCACCACCAGCTGGATTTTCATTTGGTGGCGAACGATCAACGGCGTTCATTGTCAACTTCAACAACTTTCCGCCTGAGGCTCAAACGGCGTTCAACTTTGCGGTCGACATCTGGGCATCGCTGATTGACAGCCCCATTGCTGTCAGAATCGACGCGACTTGGGAGCCTCTTCCTTCAGGTGCATTGGCGCAAGCCGGCCCCAACAACCTGCATGAGAACTTTCAGGGGGCAGCATTTCCAGACATTTATTACGCCTCTGCCCTGGCCAATGCCTTGACAGGTGAAGACTTGAGCCCTCAGTCGGACATTGATTGTTCAATCAACAGTGAGGCAAATTGGTATTTCGGAACGGATGGAAACCCGACAAGTGGGACGTTTGACCTTGTCACCGCCGCGCTTCATGAGATTGGCCATGGATTGGGAATCATCGGAAGTGCTTATTACCAAAACGATTACGGCTTCATTGGCACCGCAGGCACACCCTACATTTTCGACACCTTTGTTGAACTTGACGATGGATCCGCCATCATGGATCTCCCCAATGGCAGCCTGATTCTCGGCGAGGCGTTGACATCAGATGCTTTGTTTTGGGGAGGGCCGGAAGCTGAAGAACTTCCTGGCCCATCATTGCCACGCATTTTTGCGCCCGCTGACTACGCCCTTGGCACGAGCTATTCCCACCTGAATGAATCGAGCTACCCGGCGGGCTCACAGAACGCGCTGATGACCCCCAGCTTGAACACCGCCGAGGCCCAGCACGATCCTGGGCCCAATGTGCTCGCCATGCTGCGGGACATGGGGTGGTCTGCGGAGTATTGCGGGTTTGAATCGGTGACCAGTTTGGCCCAATCCCCCTGTCAACCCGAGACAAATGCATTTTCTGAGACGCTGCTCATCGAATGGCAAGGCGCGCCCAACAACGGCCTTTTGCTTCTGAACGGCGAATCCTATTTCATGGGAAGCAGTCCCAGAACCATTGTAGTCAGTGGGTTGGAGGCGGATGGCACCAGCAGAAATGTGACCCTGTCGTTTTCTGCGTTACCGAGTTGTACGGCAACTTTTGCCAATGTTTTTGTCGCCCCATCATCTTGTTACTGCTTGACAGACCTATCTGGCAACGGCATCACCGACGTTGCAGATGTTCTTGAAATGCTCATTGGATTTGGATGTTCAATGGCTTGTTTGCAAGGTGATGCAACTGGTGATGGCGCTGTCAATGTGGAAGATGCCTTGGCCATTCTGTCAGCATATGGCCAGTCTTGTCCCTGAAAAATCTTTGCTCTTTTTCTTGGCATTTGCTTGTTTTCTTGGTTTTGCTACTTAATTTAGCAGCCAGCGTTACAGACATGCCACAACGAACCATTCTTCACCTCGACCTCGACACATTCTTTGTGTCGGTGGAACGGCTCATGGACAGCAGGCTGCAAGGCAAACCCATCCTCATCGGTGGAACGGGAGAGCGTGGGGTGGTTGCATCATGCAGTTACGAGACCCGGCGGTTCGGCGTTCACTCGGGCATGCCCATGCGACAGGCGCGACAAATGTGCCCTGAGGCCTTGGTTATCCGGGGGAATTCTGCCAATTACACGAAGCACTCACAAGCCGTCACCGACATCGTTCGAGAGGCTGTTCCCGTCTGTGAGAAATCTTCCGTCGATGAATTTTACGCCGACCTCACAGGGATGGACAAGTTTTTCGGGTGCTGGGGGTTCGCCCAAGAGTTGCGCAATCGGATTGTCAAGGAAACCGGGCTTCCGATTTCCTTCGGCATGAGCACGAACAAAACCGTTAGCAAAGTGGCCACCGGCGAAGCAAAACCCGCCGGAATTCTGAATGTTCAAGACGGCAAGGAGCGTCCCTTTCTCGCGCCGCTGTCCATTCGAAAGATTCCCATGGTCGGCAATCAAACTTTTCAAATTCTTCGCAACCTCGGGGTCAGAAAAATCCTCACCCTTCAACAGATGCCCCCAGAAATGATGGCTCAGGTATTGGGGGCACATGGGGTCACGATTTGGCGCAAAGCACAGGGAGATGATCCTGCACCTGTCGTAGCGTACAATGAACGAAAATCCATCTCTACAGAACGCACCTTTGGGCAGGACACCACCGACGTCAGCAAACTTCAAGGCATTCTCACCGCCATGACGGAAAACCTCGCTTATCAACTCCGGCGAGGCAAGAAACTAACGGCCTGTATCACCGTCAAGATTCGATACGCTGATTTTGATACCCGCTCTGTACAAACAAAGATTCCTTACACCTCTGCAGATCACAAACTGCTGCCGAAAGCCCAAGAGCTGTTCGACAAACTGTACGATCGGCGCGTTCGGGTTCGGCTGATTGGCGTGCGTTTTAGCCATCTGGTCAGCGGTGGCTGTCAACTCGATTTGTTTGATGAAAACGATGAACGAATGGCGCTCTACAATGCCATGGACAAAATCCGCAATCAATTCGGCGATCGAAGCATTGTTTCGGCAGCAGGCATGGAGGCCCGCACCATCGGACGACCGAACCCCTTCAATGGCGAAGCACCGCTGCTTCTGGCCAACCGCCACCAGTAATTGCACCATCAAAAAACTGAAATTTCCATTCCATGTGCGGACGATACGCCACCATATCCACGATTGAGGTTGTTGAAAAACGATTTCAAGTCGAGGTGCCAGAAAATGCACGGTCCAAGTGGCGGCCGAACACGAATGTTTCTCATGGAGAATGGGCGCCCGTCATTGCAAGTGATGCCCCGAAAAAAGTACAACACTTTCAATTTGGCTTCACTCCACGTTGGGGCAAGAAGCAGTTCTACATGATCAACGCACGCTCAGAGGGCGACCAGAATTCAGTCGATGACCCGAACTATACAGGGGCCATGGGCATCATCCAAAAGCCCATGTTTCGACAATCCATACGCGATCGGAGATGCCTCATCATTGCTGACGCCTTCATTGAGGGGCCGCAACACGAAAAGCTCGCAAAACCTTATGTGGTCTACCCCATCGAAAAACAACAACCCTTTTCACTTGCTGGAATCTGGGACGAGTGGAAACACCCCGATACGGGTCAGTCCATTCGGTCGTTCGCCATCATCACAACTGTTGCAAATGGCTTGATGCAAGCCATTGGACATCATCGCTCCCCCGTGGTGCTGCCTCCCGAAGTTGAGCAAAAATGGCTTGATTTGGACACTCCGCTGTCAGACGTCACTGCCATGCTCAGGCCCTTTCCAGACAAATGGATGAATGCATATCCTGTTTCACCCGTGATTCGAGACCCTCGGGCGAATGGATCTGACCTTTTGGTGCCCGTCGGACAACGGGTGTATCCGGAATATGCCTTTTCCCTTCACGAACGCATGGAAATGTTTGGCATGGGGGAATCACGGGCACGCAATCGATCACAACACCAGGGCTCTCTTTTTTGAGTCCTACAACCTCACCTTTCCCATATGTTGTGGACCGCTCACTCTTGGTTCAGCCTTCGCTATGGCCTGATGTCACCCGCGGAGGTTGTCCAAGCCGCCCTGGAAATGAACTTGACGCATGTTGTCCTTGCCGACATCATGAACACATCAGGGGTTTGGGATTTTGTTTCGACGGCCCTTGAACAAGGGATTCGCCCCATTTGCGGAGTGGTCTTCAGGGATCACAAAGCAGGTGTCCCTCTCTTCACTGCCATTGCACAAAACAATGCCGGCTTTGAGGAGATTTGCGCAGCCCTTTCCAACCACCTGCAAGGCAAAGATTGTGTTTCAGGGCCGCGGCGACCCCAGATTTGGCAACATGTACAGGTCGTCTATCCATGGAAACGGGTTGAATCAGCCCCGCAATTGTACCGAGACCTCAGCAATCACGAATGGGTTGGCATTCACCATTGGGAAGTCCCCCAGTACGGCCTTCTGCACAAAACGCATGGCATTGCGCCCAAGCGGTGCATTGCCTTGCACTCCATGGTGTTTCGTCACAAACGGGATTGGAACTGTCACCGGATTTTGCGCGCCATTGACCACAATGCCCTGCTGAGTCAAATGACCGACACCCGCAACGGTCATCCAGATCAGCGTGTGAAATCCCGAGAGGGCATAGAAGCTGGGTTTGAAGACCACCCCCTGCTTACAGACAACGCAAACCAGCTCGTCCAGTCGTGTTCCATTGAGATGCCCTCCCCGCCAGCGGGCAGGTTGCACAACAACCAACACACGTACACGGGGTCAGAAGAACAGGACGAAGCGCTCATTCGGTCCCTTTGCGCAGAAGGACTCTCCTACCGCTACCCGGACCACGAAGAACCGGTTGTGGAGCGCATGGAAATGGAACTCGCGGTCATTCGTCAGCAAGGCTATTTGGCCTACTTTCTCATCAACTGGGATATCACGAGCTATGCACGCAGCCGAGGATATTTTCACGTTGGCCGTGGCAGCGGCGCCAACAGTCTCGTGGCCTACCTGCTGCGCATTACGGACGTGGATCCCATCGAATTGGACTTGTATTTTGAACGCTTCATCAACCTGTACCGAACGAATCCGCCAGACTTCGACATTGATTTTTCTTGGACGGACAGAGATGACGTGACACGATACATCTTTGAGCGGTTTGAACATGTGGCACTTGTGGGCGCATACAGCACTTTTCAGTATCGTGCCATCATTCGAGAACTTGGCAAGGTGTTCGGCCTGCCGAAGCACGACGTGGATGTCCTCGCCAGTGGGAAATTCGACCCAAACCAGTTGGGCGACATTGAACGCATCGTCCTCGAATATGCAGGCTATTTGCGGGACTTTCCCAACGCCTTGACAATCCACGCGTGCGGCATTCTGATTGCAGACAGGCCGATTTCGCACTTCTGTGGAACTTTTTTGCCGCCCAAAGGGTACCCCACCACGCAGTTTGACATGGTTGTCGCTGAGGATATTGGACTTTACAAGTTCGACATCCTCAGCCAACGCGGACTGGGCAAAATCCGGGACACGATGGACCTGATTGCCCAGAGCGACCCCAAGGCGGCGGCGGCCATCGACATCCACGACATGCAGAAATTCAAGACGGATGAGAACATCAAGCGCCTCTTGCGCGGTGCATTGGCCGTCGGCTGCTTCTATGTCGAATCACCTGCCATGCGGATGCTCATGCGAAAGCTGCAAGTGGACACCTACCTGGGGCTCGTAGCGGCCAGTTCTGTCATTCGACCAGGTGTGGCGCGAAGTGGCATGATGAAAGCATACATCGAGCGACACCGAGACCCCAGAAAGCGCCGGGAAGCTCATCCCATTCTTCATGCACTTATGCCCGAGACCTATGGGGTGATGGTCTATCAAGAAGATGTCATCAAGGTGGCGCACCATTACGCCGGACTCGACCTCGGTGAAGCGGATGTCCTCCGACGCGGGATGAGTGGCAAATTCCGGTCCAAGGAGGAATTTGCCAAGGCCAAAGACACCTTCGTGACCAAAGCAATGGCCAAGGGTCATCGCGCCGTTGAAGTCGAAGAGGTCTGGCGGCAAGTGGAAAGTTTCGCCGGCTATGCTTTCGCAAAAGGCCATTCAGCATCTTACGCCGTGGAAAGCTACCAAAGCCTGTTCCTAAAGGCCTACTGGCCCTTGGAATACATGACTGCATGCATCAACAATTTTGGTGGATTTTACCGAACTGAGTTTTACGTCCACGAAGCCCGGACCTTGGGCGCAAACATCGAGCCTCCCTGCGTCAACAACGGGGGATGGAATGCGATTTGTGATTCGAGGAACAAGCGACTCATTTTGGGATTCAACCTCGTCAAAGGCGTCGAGCACACCTGTGTTTTGCAGATCTCAAACGAGCGAAAACGGGGTGGACCGTTTGCATCATTGGAAGACTGTGTCCGCCGCGTCAATGAGGTGGGGATTGAGCAATTCGTGCTGATGATTCGATGCGGAGGCTTTCGGTTTGCTGGGCGATCCAAGCAAGCGTTGTTGTGGGAAGCCTACTTCCTTCTCGGACATGCGCCTAAGAAACAGACAACAACCTCACTCTTTGTGCATGAAGCCCGTCGCTTCCAATTGCCAGAATTGGCGTCAGGACAGCTTGAAAATGCGTTTGACGAATTGGAATTGTTTGGGTTTTGCTTGGAACCGCCATTCCACTTGTTGACTCCTGAAGCGAAAATCCTGTCCCAATGCGCTGTGCCCTCGAAAGAACTCTCAAGGCACACGCGGCGACGGGTTGAAGTTGTTGGGCACTTGGTGACCGTCAAAGAAACGGCCACCGCTCGGGGCGAACGCATGGCGTTCGGGTGTTTCTTGGATGAGCATGGAGATTGGCTGGACTCTGTGCACTTCCCGCCGCAATTGAAACGGTCGCCCTTTCGCGGCCCCGGCATCTACCGCATCTGCGGAGTTGTACAAGAGGACCAAGGGTGTCACCATGTGGTTGCCGATCATCTCTCGAAACTGGACTTGATTCCCGATCCACGGTACAGTGAATCCGGCGCACCGATTCCTGCCTCTCGTCCGTCCAATCGTCGGGTTATGGAAGCCCGCAGACAGGCCATTACCGCCGTCGGCAGGACTGGGCGAGAAAATCACTTGGAAATGAACACGCAACGCAATTCAGACCAAAATCACTCTTCTGCGCCAGGGATGCGCCACCGCAAACCGCCATAAACCATGCGGCCAAAAATGGGGCCATAAACCAAACTCGCATCGAAGTGCGCATCAAAATCCTGTTGGGACACCACCTCACCGTCATAGGCGGCTCCTATGATGGGGCGATTTTGTCGCACATTCGTCACATTCTCCACACCGAGATACAACCCCAAGGCCTCAGAAAAATCACGACTGAACTGAACGTTCAACTGACCAAAGCCTGGTGCCTGCTCCAAGCTTTGGAAAGGCTCTGGTGACGACAGTGTCGAGGGCAGACGTTGCTCTCCAATGTACTGACCCGTCACATCGATGCGGGTCTGTTCCCCTCCATTTCCCACCTTGCTTGCCCAACTCACTTGCGCAAACCCACGGTGTCTCGGGACAAATGGGTCCCAGGTCAAAGTTGGATCAGACAACCGGTCAGTTTGTGCATCCACATAGCGGTAGGCCAACCGAATGTCCACACGACGATGCGCCGACCAATCAAATTCCACTTGCGCAGAAGTGGCACTGGACATCCCTTGCAAAGCATAGATGTGAACCTCCTGCGGGCGTTCAAGATCGACGACCAGTCTGTTTTCAAATGTGGTTCGATAGACATCCACAGCAAGGCTCGCATCCCTGTAATTGATACGAAACTTGGAAGTCAAGTTCAAACCAAGGTTGGTCGCGACCTCAGGTTCAAAGCCCTGGGCGCCGGCATCCACGCGCCACGTCCGCTGGCTCGCCCACAACCCCAACTGTTCCATGAAAACATTGGGGGTGCGCCAGCCTCTGCCCGCAGCAACCTTCAACGACAAACTTTCTCGAATTGTCCAACGTGCATGCAATCGCGGACTGAAGAACCCGCCAAACAAGTTGTGTTGGTCCCAACGCCCGCCAAGGATGACATTGAGCCGTTCCCGAAAGTCCCAGGTGTACTCGAGGAATGCGCCCGGAACCTGCTCCACGCGCTGGAAGCTGCGCGTGCTGTCATTGGCAACATCGGCGCGCTCGTCAAAAGCATCCCGAACAAAACTCAGGCCCACTGCATACTTGTGGTTTGTGTTGCCCAAAATGTCATTCAGCAAGACATTTCCTCGAAAGTGATTCTCCTGTCCATCATAGGCCTTTTGACCAAACCGATGCTGCTGATCGTGAACCGTCCAGGAAAACTGAGATCCCAAACTGCGCCATTCGGCTTGCGGAAACACATATCCAGTCTTTGCCGATAACTCAAACCGGGAGACACTTGACCATGCGGTCCAACCCGCAGGATTGGGAGCGACCAACCAACCCTTCATGCGTGCCCAATCCAAAGGCCCCTCTCCCAATCCACTCAACTGACCGCCTGCAACCTCTGTCCGAACGACTGTTGCCGCATACTCACCTCGAAGGCTCCTGTCTCCTTGGTACTTCCATTCATTTCGGGCAATCACGTGACGCTGCAAAGGTGTATCCAGAAAACCATCCGCGTTGCGGTCATTCTGCGTCCCGTTGTACAATGCATGGGTCAAGATGGCGGTCCGCCATTTGCGACTCACTTGATGGGTGCTGACGTGGTTCCATTCCAATCGCCCCGCGCCATTGCCGTACAGATTGGCGTGAAAGGGATCCGCGTTGTTCGGGTTTTTCATGGCCACATTGATTTGGCCTGTCATGCTCTCGTGCCCACCCGTGACCGAACCCGCACCTTTGCTGATTTGGATCGCATCCACCCAATCACCAGGAATGAACGTCAGCCCCAATACTGCACTCAAGCCCCGCGGGCCGGGCAAATTGTCCACTTGAATTTGCGAATACTTTCCGTCCAAACCCAGCATCCGGATTTGCTTCGTGCCAGTGACAGCATCCGTGAAAGAGGCATCCACGGACGCGTTGGTTTCGAAAGCCTCAGAAAGATTGCAGCATGCCGCCTTGACCAATTCCTTTCGATTGATGGTTTGGGCATTCAACGGATCAATCAACGAAAACGATGTGGCCGATGCGGACGCCTCAACCTGCGCGACACCGAGAGATACACCTGGATTCAAGGCGAACTCCAGAAACTTTTTTTGGCCATCAAATACCAATCCCACCGCGTCATACCCCACCATGGAGGCAACCAAGGTATCTCCTGGATACACGTCCTCCAGCCGAAAAAAACCATGCAAATCAGTCGCCGCAGCCGATTCCCTCCCTTTCAAGGCCACATATGCACCTGGCAAAGGGATGTGTTCTGTCTCTCCATTGGGTTTGGTGGTGGTCTCATAGACCTTTCCCTTCACGTTCTCTTGCGCCGAAACAATGGAAACCAATGCCAACAGAGGCAGAGCAATGATCATCATCCGCACGCTGAACGTTCTCATGGCGACAGGCGAGGGATTCAATTCTTCTTTGAAGAGCACTCTGAACCGGCGCCCCCCTCCCGATACTTGCAACAGCCGTGAAGGCCTTCATACTGCTCGTCGGTGGCCTTGCTCTTGGCCGTATCGTGCCCCGCTTGATTCAACAGCTCGTGGATTTTGGCTTCGGGGATGACGTTGGGCTTGAAGACCACCGTCAGTTCTTGTGACGCCATGTCCCAATCCGCCAAGATGACGCCCTTCACATCCAGCGCCCCTTCGATTCGGTCCTCGCACATTCCGCAAACTCCCGAAACCGCAAACGTCAATTCCACCTTTTTGCCATCCTCCGATTTTCCGAGCGCCGTTGCGTCCAAATCTCCGGCAGAAAAAGAGAAAGCAGGCGTCGCGAGCGTCACGAGCAAGGCAACAATGCCACACAAAATTTTCGTTTTCATGCTTCAAAGATACAATTGCTCCAATGAACTGTGGTTCGGACCTCGTCCAAAGAACGCAAAAGTTCAAACAAGGCCCTTCAGTAGACAATTGCTATGTCCCGAAACGTGCGCTCCCAAACACCATTACTTGCACGGCATTCTATCGCCTCGCAAGACCTGCGTTTATTCTCCTTTCAGCGTCGCCGCCAGGTAATCTCGGTTCATGCGAGCGATGTTGGACAGGTCAATGCCTTTGGGGCATTCCACTGCGCACGCTCCAGTATTCGTGCAATTGCCAAAACCTTCCTTATCCATTTGCTCGACCATGCGTTTGGCTCGTGATAGCCGCTCCGGCTGGCCTTGAGGCAGCAGCGCGAATTGCGAAACCTTGGCCGAAACAAAAAGCATCGCAGATGAGTTCTTGCACGTCGCTACACAAGCGCCACAACCAATGCACGTTGCGGCATTGAAGGCCGCATCTGCATCCTCTTTGGGCACTGGAATGGCGTTCGCATCCAAAGTCTCTCCGGAAGTATTGACGGAAATGTATCCGCCGGCTTGGATGACGCGGTCGAATGCACTCCTGTCCACCGCCAGGTCCTTGACCACGGGAAAAGCGGCAGCACGCCACGGCTCAATGTAAATGGTCTCACCGTCTTGAAAAGAACGCATGTGCAACTGGCAAGTCGTGACGCCGCGACCAGGTCCATGCGCCTCTCCGTTGATGAACATCGAACACATTCCGCAGATGCCTTCTCTGCAGTCATGGTCGAAAGCCACCGGATCTTTGCCCTCTCGAATCAACTGGTCATTGAGCATGTCCATCATCTCCAGAAAAGACATGTCAGCCGACACACCAGAAACCGGGTATGTCTCCATGCGGCCTGGGTTGTCAGGCCCGTCTTGCCGCCAAATTTTCAGTGTCAAATCCATGGCTCTCTTACTTGTAACTGCGTTGCTTCAGTTCGATGTTTTCATAAACCAAATCCTCCTTCACCAACTCTGCTTCCGAAGGCATTCCATTGTATTTCCAGGCCGAGACAAAGGTGTAGTTCTCATCGTCTCTCAAGGCCTCGCCCTCGGGTGTCTGGTATTCTTCCCGGAAGTGTCCGCCGCAAGATTCGTTCCGGTCCAATGCATCCTTGCACATCAATTCGCCAAGCTCCAAGAAGTCAGCGACACGACCAGCCTTGTCCAATTCCGGATTGAACCCTTCTGCCTTCCCAGGAACACGGACCTTCTTGTAAAATTCCTCTCGGAGGGCCTGAATGTCGGCAATCGCCTGTCGAAGGCCTTGTTCATTTCTGGCCATGCCACAGTTGTCCCACATGATGCGGCCAAGTCGTCGGTGAAAATCGTCGACAGGGGTGTCACCCGCATTGTTGATCAAGTGCGCGATGCGATCTCCAACCTGCTTCTCCGCCTCTTCAAATTCAGGCAAGTCCGAAGAAATGGGCCCCGTTCGAATGTCATCCGCGAGGTAATCTCCGATGGTGTAGGGGAGGACAAAATAGCCATCCGCCAAGCCTTGCATCAAGGCTGAAGCGCCCAGGCGATTTGCGCCGTGATCTGAAAAATTCGCCTCGCCGGCAGCGTACAAACCAGGCACCGAGGTCATCAGGTTGTAATCCACCCAGAGCCCGCCCATGGTGTAGTGCACAGCGGGATAAATCTTCATCGGGGTTTCGTAGGGGTTGTCCGCTGTGATTTGCTTGTACATGTCAAAGAGGTTGCCGTATTTGGCCTTGACCACCTCCTTGCCCAATCCCCGAACCTCTTCATCGGACGGGTTTTTCAACCCACGCACGTGTGCTTCCGTCTTCCCATACCGCTCAATGGCTGATGCATAATCCAAGAAGACCGCCTCCCCTGTTTCGTTGACGCCAAACCCAGCATCGCAACGCTCTTTCGCTGCCCGAGAAGCGACATCTCGGGGCACCAAGTTGCCAAAGGCCGGATACCGACGCTCGAGGTAATAATCGCGATCCTCTTCTGGAATCTCCACAGGGCGTTTCGTGCCTTTGCGGATGGCCTCCACGTCTTCTTTTTTCTTCGGAACCCAAATCCGACCATCATTCCTCAAGGACTCTGACATGAGGGTCAGCTTGGATTGGTGATGACCTGATACGGGAATGCACGTCGGGTGAATCTGGGTGAAGGAAGGATTCGCAAAGTGGGCGCCTTTGCGGTGCGCTTTCCACGCCGCTGAGACATTGGACCCCATGGCATTCGTGCTCAAAAAGAACACATTCCCGTACCCTCCTGAAGCCAGCACAACCGCGTGGGCTGCATGCCGCTCAAGCGCTCCTGTCACCAAATTTCTCGCAATGATGCCGCGACATTTGCCGTCAACAACAACCACATCCATCATTTCATGACGGTTGAACATCTGCACCTTGCCCTTCGAGATTTGGCGGCTCAATGCAGAATATGCGCCGAGGAGCAATTGCTGACCTGTCTGACCCTTCGCGTAGAAGGTGCGGGACACCTGTACCCCTCCAAACGAGCGGTTGTCCAACAACCCGCCATATTCGCGTGCAAACGGAACCCCTTGGGCCACGCATTGGTCAATGATGCTCGTGGAGACTTCCGCGAGGCGGTAGACATTTGCCTCTCGGCTTCGGTAATCGCCACCCTTGACCGTGTCATAAAACAAGCGATGCACCGAATCGCCATCGTTCTGGTAGTTCTTCGCGGCGTTGATGCCCCCCTGTGCGGCGATGGAGTGCGCGCGGCGTGGAGAATCCTGAAAACAAAACGCCTTGACGTTGTAGCCCATCTCTGCCAGAGATGCCGCTGCCGAACTGCCTGCCAAACCCGTTCCAACAACGATCACGTCAATTGACCGCTTGTTTGCTGGATTCACCAACCGAATCGCATTCTTGTGGTTTTTCCACTTATCGGCCAAAGGGCCTTTTGGGATTTTCGAATCAAGTGTGCTCATGGCAATTGGGTGATGTAGAGGTAAACAGGGATCACTGCGAACAAAACAGGCACGCCCAAGCTGAAGACTTGACCGACACGCTTGATCATCGGCGTGTATTTCGGGTGGCTCACGCCCAAGGATTGAAATCCGCTTTCAAATCCGTGATACAAGTGAAAGGCCAGTGCAACTTGTGCGATCAGATACAATCCAACCGCCAACAAGGCCAATGGGTTCTCTTGCGCATTGAAGAAGCTTGTGACCACAGCATACAAGTCCTTCAGGGACTCCCCATTCGCCAGCGTCTGCATCGGAATGTCCACGTCAAAATGCATGACATACCAAAAGTTCTGCATGTGCGTCACCAAAAACACCAAAATGATGGTGCCCAAAATGCCCATGTTTCTGCTGCTCCAAATCGCGTTCGCTGCACCGTTTTCTTTCACATACTTGACCGGGCGCGCAGCGCGGTTTTGCATGGTCAATCGGATGCCGCTGACCACGTGGAACAACACGCTGAAATACGTCAAATAGCTCAGAATCTTGACGAGTGGAAAGGTGGTCATGAACAAAGCGTATTCATTAAAAGCCAAGCGGCTGCTTTCCGGACTGCCCAGAAGCTGCAGGTTGCCCAGCAAATGGCCCACGAGAAAAAGGCAAAGAAAAAGACCCGTCAAGGCCATGAAATATTTCTTCACCAATGAAGATTGCGTCGCTTTTGTGCTCATAGTCATTCGATGAGATTGACCACAAAGTTACGGCGCAGTTGACGGCCAAGGAAAGGCAACGGGCATATCCTGAACAAAAAGGGGGGCGCTCCGCACGCGGCAGGTTTCAAAAAGCCCACCGGAGTCCTTCGCGCCCCCACCAAACCGCCGGATCAGACTTCAGCCACCTGTGCAGGACGCTTCTCGAGCATCAACATTTCGCTCGCCACAACCTCCGTCACATAACGCGTATGCCCCTCGGCATCCTCGAAGGTGCGATAAGTCAGCCGGCCCTCAATGGCAACTTCTGAGCCCTTTTTCAAGTACTGCCCTGAAACCTCCGCCAAACCGCCCCACATGATCACATCATGCCATTGGGTTCGCTCCACTTTCTCGCCATCACTGCCGCGAAAGGTTTCATTTGTAGCAATTGGAAAAGCACACTTCGTCTTGCCGCCATCGAAGTGAAAAGTCTCGGGGTCTTTCCCGAGTCGTCCAATCAATTGGACTTTGTTTCTGAGTGCATTCATTTTGAATGGGTTTTTGAATTGTTCAACAGGCCAAATCTCCCCAGAAGCAACGCCGAGAGCCGTAACGGTTACGGCTCTGTTTGTGGATGCGCGCATTGGCTTTGCAGATGCACCACAACGAGGATGTAATTTTGTGTCTTCATGAGCCCAACCACACCCCCACGCGTTCGATTCGCCCCAAGCCCCACAGGCCCATTGCACATGGGCGGGGTTCGCACAGCCTTGTACAACTGGCTTTTTGCACGCAAACATGGCGGAACCTTCATTTTGCGCATCGAAGACACAGATGCAACCCGCTTCGTTCCAGGCGCTGAAGCATACGTGGTCGAGGCGCTGAAGTGGTGCGGGCTCACCCCCGATGAAGGCATCGGAGCGCCCAATCCAGGCCCACACACA
>Ga0209555_10000924_pt1 | contig 23751 bp, 25 predicted proteins | sample SaaInl85LU_5_DNA_FD_184643 | JGI IMG/M metagenome (GOLD analysis project Ga0209555, IMG submission 184643) | Marine microbial communities from expanding oxygen minimum zones in the Saanich Inlet - ESP_85LU_5_DNA (SPAdes) (version 2) | ecosystem: Environmental > Aquatic > Marine > Intertidal... | reverse complement strand
ACGACTTATTGACTTTTATAATAATGATGTTATCCCAGTTGTTTTTCAACAAGGTTCACTAGGAGCTTCTGGAGATTTAGCGCCATTGGCCCACCTTTCATTACCGCTTATCGGTTTGGGAGAGGTCTACCACAAGGGAGAAAAAATGAATTCGTCAACCGTTTTAGAAAGCATGGGATGGAAACCAATTTCTTTAAAATCTAAAGAAGGTTTAGCATTGATTAATGGTACCCAATTCATGAGTGCTTATGCTCTAGAATGCCTTTTAAGGGCATGCAAAATTTCATACATCGCTGATTTAATTGGGGCGTCGTCTTTAGATGCTTTTGACGGAAGAATTGAGCCTTTTAGTGAGTTAGTGCATTATATTCGACCACACAAAGGTCAACTCAAAACAGCCAAAAATGTATCTGAATTTCTTTCTGATAGTGAGTTAATTGAGCAGCCTAAAACTAATGTTCAAGACCCTTATTCATTTAGGTGTATTCCACAAGTGCATGGCGCTACAAAAGATGCGTTAGCACATATTGAAAATACAGTAGTTACAGAAATGAATTCGGTAACAGATAACCCGAATGTTTTTGTAAATGAAGATAAGGTCATTTCTGCTGGAAACTTTCACGGACAACCTTTGGCTTTAGCCATGGATTATATGGCAATAGCCGTATCTGAATTGGGCTCTATCTCCGAAAGAAGAACGTATCTATTAATTTCAGGACAGAGAGAGTTGCCACCATATTTGGTAAAAAATCCTGGTCTTAATTCTGGACTAATGATTCCGCAATACACTGCGGCAAGTATAGCTAGCCAAAACAAACAATTGTGTACGCCAGCATCTGTGGATAGCATCGTGTCGTCAAACGGTCAAGAAGACCATGTTAGTATGGGAGCCAATGCAGCAACCAAATTACTAAGAGTTATTGAAAATACGGAACGAATTTTGAGTATTGAACTTCTTACTGCTTCTCAAGCCTTATCGTTTAGGTCGTCTAAATCGTCAACTTTTATAGAAAGTTTTATGAATGCTTTTAGAGAGGATGTGCCAATCATTAATGACGATGAAATCATGCATGAACAAATGAAAAGGTCTTTACACTTTATCCAATCTCTTTCAATAGAAGAAGACATCCTTTACTAGATTTTTCTACAGAGTAGAACTCGCTTTTCATCACCCATTAGTGTGGTCGCGAAAATATAGTCCTCACCACCATCTTTTACCCCAATTTTTTTGCGAATATCACTAACCGATAAAGGAAAATTTCTTCTAGTTATATTGGCTTTATTATTTTTTAAAAGGGGTGAGATTTCTTTTTTATTTAAGCCAGTTATAGTTTTTAGCTCAAACTGTCTTCCTGGGAAATTACTAATACGTTGGTCAGAAGTATATAAATGGCTGTTTGTATGGATTTTATTCAAATTATACTGATTAGCTATGGAATTAAACGCTCCAGCCTTTAAAATGCTGGCATTTGGCTCGTAGATGTACTTTTGTGGGTAAGCGTAAGTACATTTTGTATTTTCATCGCTGAAACTAAAACGAAAGGAAATGTCTTTTGAAAGATCTGAACAACATATTTTTATTTCACCTTCACTGTTTTTTTCTAAGAGAAATAACAATTCTTTACATTCGTTGTTTACGGCAACAACATGAATTTCTTTAATGAACGAAAGTTGATTTATTACTTGCTTTATATCTAGTAATGGAGCAGTTTTTATAAGTACAGTTTTACTTTTTTCAAGAAGTAAATTAAGGTGCTCAAGAATGTTTGGTGTGTACTCTTTTAGTTGAACGACCTTCTGATTGGAAGAGTTTCGTCTTGAGGGGTCAATATAAATTAAGTCAAACGATTCGCTAGACTTTTTTAGGTAATCGATGCCGTTGGTATTAATAGAATTTATAGTTGATTTTAAGACTTTAAAATTATGTTGGGCAATGAATTGCAAGTCCGTATCGATTTCGCAATGGGTGCCATTTTCAAAAGATTTACTTATGAAGTAAGAGTCTACTCCAAAGCCGCCAGTCAAATCGATAAAGGATTTACCCTTTGCAAGTGATGATTTATATCTAGCGGTTAACTCTGACGAGCATTGTTCCATACTGGTTTTAGAAGGATACAATAGCTTCTGTTCTTTACACCACATTGGAATTTTTGATTGTGCTATTTGCTTTCCGTTGATTTGATTTGCAACAAGTGAGGTATTAATGTCAACTTGCTTTGAAAGAGAAAACAATACTTTTTCAATGGGATAAGCATAATTTTCTGAGATGAAGTCAATCCAGAAGGAGTCTTGTAAAAAGGAATATTTTTCGTTAAACTCAGACAGCTTAAATATTTTTAGTCAGTTCTTGAATTATTTTAAACTCATTTAAAAACTCTTTGGCGATCACCCTAAAAAAGGTGTAAAACGGAATAGCAATTATCATTCCTGTAATCCCCCAAATAGTTCCTGCCGAAATAACAATTAAGAAAATCTCTAGAGGATGAGCTTTCACACTGTTTGAAAATATAATTGGTTGAAGAATAAAATTGTCAATGAGCTGCATACTTCCGAACACCACACAAATTTTAACGATTAATGGAATCATTTGAGTGTAAAAGTCTAGTTCAAGATTAGTTGAAATACCAATTATGATACCGATTGATGCGCCAATAATGGGTCCTACATAAGGAACAACATTGATTAGTCCTGCTAAAAAACCAATTAGAATGGCATTCTCAATACCAAGCACACTTAAGCCTAGGCTAACAATAATTGTAATCACAAAAACTTGTAACATAACGCCAATAAAATACCTGCTTAACAAGCGCTTAGCATTCTTAAGGGCATTGGAAAGTTGCTCGCTTTTGGTTGTCGGAACAATATTAAGAATGAAGTTATTAAACAAATCTTTTTCTTTCAAAAAGAAAAAGGTGATAAATAGAATAGAGAATAAAGCGATTAGGCTATTCCCCAAAATGCCTAAAGCAGAATTAAAAATGGATTTTACTTTAGCTAAGCTAATAAGTTTGATTATTTCACTTTCAACAGAGGATTCTGGACTTAGAAGATGATGGTCTTTAAGCCATACGTCTAAATCGTTAATTGGGCCTTGTAGCTCAGAAGAAACGGATTCAAAATCAATGGTAGATAATATTCTCGCCTCATCAATTATTAGAGGGGTAAATAGAGAAAATAGACTAAAGAAGAATAGCACCAATGCAACTAGGGTAATGGTACTTTTAATAGTCATTGGTAGTGATTTTCCTTTTATTTTCAGAAGAGAAAGTCCTTTCATTATAGGCCTTCCGATAAGCGCCAACACTACAGATACTAATACGTATGCAACAATTGTATTGAGATAAACAATTAAAATCAAACCAATAATAATACCGATAATTGTGAGCGTATTTTTTATGTTCAGATTCATTTTACTAATGTATTAGTTTAGATTAGAAAATACAAAATCGATGATATTAGCGCCCATTTTCAAAGCGTTTAGCCTTGTTTCCTCACTGTCGTTATGAACTTCAGCATCTTCCCAGCCATCTCCCAAATCACTTTCGTAAGAATAAAAACAAACCATTCTACCTTCGTAAAACAATCCGAATCCTTGCGATGGTTTATCGTCGTGTGAATGGATTTTTGGCAAGCCGTTTTTAAAGGCAAACTCCTGATTATAAATGGGGTGATTGTAAGGCAGTTCTATAAAATCACTTTCAGGAAAGACTTTTTTCATTTCAGGCCTTATGAATTTATCCATGCCATAATTATCATCAATATGTAAAAAGCCACCGCCAATGAGATAATTTCTAAGGTTTTCACTGTCAGTAGCTGAAAAGACCACATTTCCATGGCCAGTCATGTGAACAAATGGGTAATTAAATAGTGCTTGGTCGCCCACTTCAACAATTTCGTATTGATGGTGCATATTTGTTCCGAGTCTATTGTTGCAGAATTGAATGAGGTTGGTGAGCGCAGTTGGATTTGAATACCAATCGCCACCGCCACTGTATTTTAAAACAGCTATTTTATAGGTTGGCGAAACAAAGCCACAAATGAATAGGAAAACAACTAGATAAATTACTTTTTTCATTGATTGATTAAATTAACGGTATGGCAAGCGACAACGCCAGCAGTTTCAGTTCTCAAACGACTAGTGCCCAATGAAACTGCTGTAAAGTTATGTTCTTTAGCCTGTTTAATTTCATTGTTTGAAAAATCTCCTTCAGGACCAATCAAAATTAGTGTGTTTTCACCTTTTGTCAGCGAATCCTTTAAGTTTAATTTTTCGCCTTCTTCACAATGTGCGATAAAGCATTTTTCTTCAAATGTCGATTGAATGAAGTCTTTGAAAAAAGTGACGTCATTAAGTTTTGGCAAAAATGCTCTTTTGGATTGCTTCATTGCGCTGACAAGAATTTTATACATTCTATCTAGCTTTAACACTTTCCGTTCAGAATTGTCACATACGATAGGGGTGATTTCATTAATTCCAATTTCGGTTGCTTTTTCCAGAAACCACTCAAATCTATCGTTACTTTTTGTTGGGGCAATGGCAAGGTGAATATGGTTAGGGCTTTTACCAAAATCTTTTTCAATGCTTATTACTTCAAGTTGGCAGGATTTACTGTTAGCCTCCGTAATTTTTGCAATGTAAAAACCACCCTTGCCGTCAATTAGACTAATTTCATCGCCAACAGTTTTTCTTAACACCATAATACAATGCTTACTTTCTTCTTTAGAAAGTGTATAATCGTTTGAATTTATATCAGGTGTGTAAAACAGTTGCATAATATTCTCAAAAGTATAAAAAACTACTCTTTAGTAGCTTAAATTTATTTTCTTTGTTTTATAGATTAAAATTGACCCATGCTGTATAACCATAATGGTAAACTTTGTGAAGCTGTTGAGATAGAGATGAACAACCGTTCGTTTTTATATGGAGATGGAATATTTGAACGCTTACTAGTGTTTAATGGAAAAATATTTAATCGAGAAAATCATAAAAAAAGAATTAATTTTTCCCTTTCAGAGCTTGATTTAGACTTACAAATTACCACTGAGCAGCTTTTAGATTCAATTGAGGAATTGGTAGAAGTAAATAAGCTTGCTTTAAGCTGTAGTGTCCGATTAACAATTTACAGAAATAGTGGCGGAATGTATACGCCCCTAACAAATTCAGCCTCATTTCTTATAGAATCCTCAGCGAAAAACGAACAGTCCTTTGTCATGTCTGATGGATTAAAACTTGGACTTTACGACAAGCATAAGAAGTCCTCATCGGCTCTTTCTACCATTAAAAGCACAAGTGCGATTTTATACGTTTTAGCTTCTTTGAAAAAAAGAGAAAGTAAGGAGGATGAGTTGCTATTATTAAACGACTTTAACAGGCCTATTGAAGCAACAAATTCTAATGTTTTTATCGTAAAACAAGATAAACTAATTACGCCACCTTTATCGGAGGGAGCTTTAGCAGGTAGTATGCGTGCCTTGATTATAGATAATTTTGAAGTTGAAGAATTGGCACTTGAAATGGACGATTTTAAAGGTGCTGAAGAAATTTTTTTAACGAACTGCAATGGCCTTCGATGGGTTTGTCAATTTGAAGAAAAAACAGACTTTACAAATAGTAAAACTAAAGAGATTGTAGAATTTTTGAATGGACTAATTTAGTTCAGGATCATCGGGCATATTATGCCAAATTGCTAAATCTTTATCCATTTGTTTGATGAATTCGCGCCACAAGCGCTTATCGTTAGAGTTGAGCGCAACAGAAGTATCACTTTTAATAACTATCCAAGCATTTTCTTGTAATTCATATTCCAATTGACCTGGACTCCAACCAGAATAACCAATAAAAAACTTTACTTCAGATTCTTTAACCTCACCATTTCGAATTAATGTCTTTAATGTTTCGAAATTTCCGCTCCAGTACAAATTTTCAGATACAGCAACAGACTGGTCAATTTTATCTCCTAGAGAATGAATAAAATGCAAGGTGTTTTTTTCAACAGGCCCACCAATATGGACTTTTGCGTTGAACTTTGGAAAGTCTTCAATTAAATCGTTGACGGATAGTTTAGTAGGCTGATTTATGATGAAGGCGATACTTTCATTATGATTATGTTCAGTAAGCAACAACACAGACCTTTTGAAGTTCAAATCCTGCATATTAGGCTCTGAAACCAAAAATTGTCCGCGTTTTGGTTGTCTATTTTCCATATTTTTCTAAACGTAATTTAGTAAAAATTGTTGCATTTATTAAAGCTCACTTAGTTTGAATGTATCTTTAAGCTTTACGCCTTTTTCTGTTTTATGAACGGTACAACATTCGTTGTAATTATCGTGTTGTAAGAATATTACGTATTCGTTTTCTGCAGCTTCATTTAGAAATTTTTCTTTTTCACTTAGCGTTACCAAGGGTTTGGTATCATAGCCCATTACATAAGGTAATGGAATGTGTCCTGTACTGGGAAGTAAATCAGCAGCAAAAACAACTGTTCTTCCTTTGTACTCTATGTGCGGAATCATCTGTGCTTCGGTATGTCCATTCACAAATAAAGTTGAAAATTCATCAAAGAGTTTCCCTTCTTTTTCGACAAATTTAAGTTGTCCGCTTTGTTCTATTGGCAAAATATTCTCTGTTAAAAATGAGGCTTTCTCTCTATTGTTTGGCTCGGTTGCCCATTGCCAATGCTCTTTATTGCTCCAATAGTTAGCGTTCTTGAAACTCATTTCAAAACCGCTTCTGTCTTTATTCCATTTTACACTACCGCCACAATGGTCAAAATGTAAATGGGTCAGAAAAACATCGGTAATATCATCGCTGGAAAAACCGTGCTTATTTAATGATGATTCTAGATTTACATCGCCATGAAGGTAATAATGTTTTAGGAATTTATCGTCTTGTTTATCGCCAATTCCGTTGTCAATGAGTATCAATTGATTTCCATTTTCTACAAGCATAGACCGCATCGCCCAAGGGCAAAGGTTGTTTTCGTCTGCGGGGTTTGTTTTGCTCCAAAGCACCTTTGGAACAACCCCAAACATTGCGCCGCCATCTAATTTAAAATAACCGGTATCAATTGTATACACCTTCATGTTGAAAAGTTTAATTTTTTCAAATGTATAAAATGTCAATTATCTATAATTTACAATTCTAATATTTTTATCAATGAAAGTACATTTAATTGCAATTGGAGGTAGTGCCATGCACAATATGGCCCTTGCTCTTCACCATAAAGGTTTTGAAGTAAGTGGGTCTGATGATGCTATTTTTGAGCCTTCAAAAAGTCGATTAGATTTATATGGATTATTACCTAGTGAAATGGGTTGGTTTCCTGAGAAAATCCATTCAGAGTTAGATGCTATAATTTTAGGAATGCACGCTCGAATTGATAACCCTGAGTTGTTAAAAGCTCAAGAATTAGGCCTTCCAATTTATTCTTACCCAGAATACATCTACGAGCAAAGCAAAGATAAAACACGGGTCGTTATTGGTGGTAGTCATGGCAAAACATCCATTACAGCAATGGTATTGCATGTTCTTAATGTTGCAAAAATAGATTGTGACTATATGGTTGGCGCACAACTCGAAGGTTTTGATACCATGGTTAAGCTAACAAAAGAAGCACCAATCATTATTTTGGAAGGCGATGAGTATTTATCTTCTCCAATTGATAGAAGACCAAAATTTCACTGGTATAAACCCCACATTGCAGTATTAAGCGGTATTGCTTGGGATCACATTAACGTGTTCCCAACCTTTGAAAATTATGTTGAACAGTTTAGACTGTTTAAGAATGATGTTAAAGAAGTTTTATTCTATTACCAACAAGATGAAAATTTAGTAAAACTTTCCTCTGAAAATTCTTCTTGTAGAGTGGAGGGTTATGGTACACCAGCCTATATCATAGAGGAGGGGGTTAGTTATTTGTTAGATGAGGTGGGAGATAAAGTGCCTTTACAGGTTTTTGGTGAGCATAACTTACAAAACATAAATGCTGCTCGACATATTTGTCTTGAGTTAGGTGTAAGCACTCAAGTGTTTAATTTGGCCATACAAACCTTCAAAGGAGCATCCAAAAGATTAGAACTAGTAAAAAAAACAAAACATTCGGTGTTTTACAAAGACTTTGCCCACTCACCCTCAAAATTAGTAGCAACTACCAAGGCCATGAAGAAGCAGTATCCTGAAAGAACATTAGTAGCATGTATGGAGTTGCACACCTTTTCTAGCTTAAACAAATCGTTTTTAAAAGAATATCACGGAACAATGAACGATGCCGATATAGCCATAGTATTTTTCAGTAAAGAGGCTATTCGTCATAAAAAACTTGAGGATATCTCTGCTGAAGAGATTTATCGAAGTTTTGGAAAAAAGGATTTAAACGTAATAGCTAGTTCAAATGAATTGGTTGAATTTTTGACCTCCATTGAATGGACCAATAAAAATTTATTGATGATGACTTCAGGAAACTTTGACGGATTGGATTTTTTCGATTTATCTAATAAAATCAAGGATTAAAAATAGGGTCTTAAACTATCGTCATTTGAGTACACTCCGATGAGTAAAATAGCGAGTAAAATTATAGCTAAAATTACAGATGTTCCAAAACCATACCAAGCTGAACGAATCATGTCTTTATCGTCAATTATATAACATACGAGCACTCCTGTCACCCCTAATAAAAGACCAATCAAATATCCTCCAAAGTGAAAGTTTTTAGATGCTTCCTGAGTTATGACGATGGCTTCTTGTGTAATTGGAAATGAAGCAAATACAAACGATGAGCATACTGTGAGGGCGAGTAATATTAAGATTTTTTTCATCTCACTAATGTATAAAAAAAACCTCCAATTAGGAGGTTTTTATGAAAACTACATTCGCATTTTTCCTTGCGCAATTTTTATAAGGTCAATCAATGCCCAAATGCCACACCCTCCTGCGGTTAAAAGCATTAAAATTCCATTTGTGATATCTCCCATTGCAAATCTATGAACACCTAAAGCACCTAGAAAAAAACAAAGGATGAATAATGTCCAGTCAATGTCTGCTGCACTGCTTGTAGATGGTGCTTCTGGTGAAACAACTACCTCATTTGAAACAACTCCATTTGAAACAGGAAAAGAGGCGTAAGTAAGTGTGCTAAGCGACACTAATGCTAAGATTATAAATAATAACTTCTTCATAAATATTAGTTTGGTTAAGAAAGCTCAATAATAATAAAAAAAATAAAACTGAACTACTTTATCTTATCGATGGTTTTTTTGATGGTGGTGATGTAAGAGACTAAAAGTAACGGAAGAACAATAATGGAGAGTTTATTGAAACCTAAAGCGGTTGTAAAATCAAAGTGAATTAAATGCTGAATGGCTCTTGTCATTCCACATGCGTAGCAGTTGGTGTCAAAAATTAGTACGGATAAACAAATGGATTGCCCGCTGTCAAAATAATCTGCTGGAAGAATTAGCAATACAATAGGAATTACTAAAAGTATAATTAGATAGACTATGTTAAGGTTCTTTCTATTCATCATCCAAATATAAATTTAAAATACATTATCGTTTTATTAATAATTATAATTTTCTGTTATTTGAATTATGAAACATCTCATTTTTTTTACGCTCATTTCTTTGCAGGCCTATGCTCAATCACAATTTGATTATATGGGGTTTCTATTCATTGAAAATGCTCGACCAATAAGCTATCGAATCATTTTTGATGACGATAATGGAGTGCTAAATGGGTATTCCATTACTGGTATTGGCACTAATTTTGAGACTAAGAGTGAAATTAGTGGTACTATTTCTAAAAAGAAGTTAGCGTTAAAAGAATTTCAAATAATCTCTACCATTTCGGAAGAGCCTATCAGCAATTTTTGTTTTGTAGACCTTGAGGCAAACAGAAAAGGCAAAAAAACGTATGAGGGCAGCTTTAAGGGCTATTATTTGAATGGAGAAGTGTGCGCTAGTGGTAAGATTATAATTTCTGAAAAGGCCAAATTAGAAAAGCAAATAGCTAAAGTTCAAAAGATTCAAGAGATTATAACTAAGAGGAGCGATAATCGTTTAATTGTTCTAAAGTCTGGCGATGAGCGTACAATCGATTGGATGAATAATAAATTCAAAATGCAGATGTGGGACTCTGCTATTGAAGATAACGACAGGATGACCGTAATTATTAATGGTGAGAAAGTATTGTCCAATTATTCTATGAAGAATAAAAAGAAGTCCATTACATACAAACTTATGAAAGGAGAAAATACCGTTCAAATTATAGCCGAAAACGAAGGCGATATTGTGAATAATACGACTAGAATAGAGCTTATTGATAAGGACAATAAACATGCCATTCTTTCAGAACTGCAAGTCGGTAAAAAAATTACCCTAAAACTAATGCACTAATCTCAGTTAGCTGTTCATTGTAACAATGAACTCTTCGTTGGTTTCAGTTCGTAATAATCTATCTCTCATAAATTCGATTGACTCGACAGGAGTCATATCTGCAAGATGGTTTCTTAACACCCATATTTTCTGGGTAATATCTTTACCAAGAAGTAAGTCTTCTCTACGAGTACTAGAAGAAGTAACATCGATAGCTGGGTAAATTCTTCTATTTGAAATTTTTCTATCTAACTGAAGCTCCATGTTTCCAGTACCTTTAAATTCTTCAAAGATAACTTCATCCATTTTACTACCAGTTTCGGTTAGAGCAGTAGCGAGTATTGTTAAAGAACCGCCATTTTCTATTTTTCTTGCAGCACCAAAGAATCGTTTTGGTTTTTGAAGTGCATTGGCATCGACACCACCAGTAAGTATCTTTCCTGAAGCTGGCTGTACGGTATTGTATGCTCTTGCCAGCCTAGTGATTGAGTCAAGAAGAATAACGACATCGTGACCACATTCTACTAAACGTTTCGCTTTTTCTAGTACAATATTAGCAATTCTTACATGGCGATCTGCAGGCTCGTCAAATGTAGAAGCGATAACTTCGGCATTTACATTTCTTGCCATATCGGTAACTTCTTCTGGACGCTCATCAATAAGTAATATCATCAAGTATGCTTCTGGATGATTTGCAGCAATAGCATTTGCAACTTCCTTTAACAAAACTGTTTTACCTGTTTTAGGTTGCGCTACAATTAATCCTCTTTGTCCTTTTCCAATTGGCGCAAATAAATCAATCATTCTTGTAGATAATGAGCTTTTACCATTATCCGTAAGTTTGAATTTCTCATCAGGAAATAAAGGCGTTAAAAACTCGAAAGGAACTCTGTCTCTGACAATGTTTGGGTCTCTTCCATTAATTTTATTGACTTTAATTAATGGGAAATACTTTTCGCCTTTTTTAGGTGGTCTGACTGTACCTTGTACAGTGTCTCCAGTTTTTAAACCAAATAGTCTGACTTGTGAATGCGATACATATATGTCATCAGGTGAACTTAAATAGTGGTAATCCGATGAACGAAGAAATCCAAAGCCGTCAGGCATCATTTCTAAAACACCTTCAGCGGTTACAATTCCATCAAATTCAAAATCATCTTGCACACGATTTTTATTGTTTTGGTTTGGATTGTTATTCTTTTTGATACTACCGTTATTTTGGTTGTTGTTGCTTTGTGTCGGCTTTTCTTGGCTTACTTTCTTTCTGCTTTCTTCAGCCTTTTTTTCAATAGACAATTGTGTTGCTTGAACGTCTAAGATTTCATAAACAAGCTCTTGTTTTTTAAGCTTCTGATATCTAGGGACTCCTAATGTTTTTGCAATTTCTTTAAGTTCGGGTAATAATTTGGTGTTTAGTGTGTGTATATCAATCATTGATATTAGATGTTTTGTTGAAGAATATTTTTTTAAGAAAATTAAAGTGAGTGTTTTTTAATAAAGCTAGCCTAAGATGGCTTTCATGACTGCAATAATACTAATTATTTGTATTAAAACAAGTTTAGAGTTTAAATTTAATGATTTAATTTTACAGCTGATATTTTAACAATTATGATACAAAGAGTCCAATCCATATATTTATTTTTCGCCATACTTTTTATGTTAGCGATTACCTATTTTTTAGTTGTCACAGTAGATGCAAACAATAGTGTTAGCTATACCTACGATAATGTGTATGCTCATGCTACTATACTTATTGCTTCATTTTTGTTACTTTTTTCTGTTTTTCAGTTTAAAAATAGGAAGAAACAGTTGTTACTAAATCAAATCGCTAAGCTGTTTTTGTCGGCTACATTTTTCATTTTGTTTTTCTCAAAAGGGGAGAGCATTCCTCAAGAAGGCATGTTCGTTTTTTTAATTCCTTATGTGTTAATTCTATTAGCAAATAGGTTTATTAAGAAAGATGAATCCTTGGTGCAGTCTGCTGATAGACTTCGCTAATTCTTTTCCAATTCGATTAACTCCAGGTTTTTTATATCGCCATCAATGATGTCAAATCGTAGCATGGTTATGGATTTATGTATGCCATATTTTCCTGCTGCTCCTGGATTCATGTGCAGTAAACCTCTGTTTTTGTCGTACATTACTCTTAAAATGTGCGAATGCCCACAAATAAATAATTTCGGACAGTTTTTATCCAATTCTTCTCTTATTGCGGGCGTGTATTTGTAGGGATAGCCTCCAATGTGTGTAATCCAGACATCTACGCCCTGGCAGTCAAAACGCAAATCTTTGGGGCAAATACTTCTTATTTTATGATTATCGATATTCCCATGAACAGCCCTAGTAGGCTTAAATGCACAAAGTTTATCGATTACTTCTTCTGAGCCAATATCTCCTGCGTGCCATATTTCATCACAATCTTTAAAATGCTCAAATACCTTAGGGTGTAAATAGGAATGTGTATCCGAAAGAAGTCCTATTTTCATTTTATAAAGCTTAGTTCAGAAGTGCTAATGTAGGCCGTTTGCCCATCCTCTAAATAAATGAAGGCCACCTCTTTATTTTTAGAGTTAGCAACAACTTCTTTTATAAGGGCTTTATTTCCGGCTTTAACCAAGCCAATTTTAGTCTTAAGAGCTGGAGAAGAGTAAATTTCTGAGTTAGTCATTACTATGGTAGGTTTTTCCTTTTCCTTTTCGTTTGAAGAAAGCATTGCGAAAATGAAAATTAAGCAAAAAGTCAATGATGTAATTATTGAATTAAAAATCCATTTTTTTCGGTTTTTGATAAATAGAAAAATTAGAAAACATAGTAACCAAACCGATAATACCAAAAGTATTGACCAGCCGTTGAAACGTAATAATGAAGAAAAATAATTCCACCAATTCACGTAAAATAATTTAGGAATTGGTTCAATTTTATCAATTCTATTTTTTGCTAATTCCAGATTATTTAGACATGCTTTGTTTTGCTTGTCTATAAGTAAGGCTTTTTCGTAGTAAAGTATGCTGCTTGGGATTTTTCCAAATTGATAATAGCTATTCCCAAGGTTGAAAAAAAGTTCAAAAGACACGTAATTTGAATCTAAGATTTGCGTGTAGGAGGCAATCGCTTCAGCATATTGCTCTTCCTGATAATTCGCATTACCTTTTAAAAATAGACTGTCTATGAATGCATCTGCTTTGACAGAAGCAGAAACTAATAGAATAAAAACGGTTAATTTGAGTCTCATTTTTTTAAATCTTGTTCAACTTCAACTATTACCTTTGTTGCCAATTCAAATACGTTGTTCATGTCTTCCGCTTCAAGGGAAGATGGTGCAAATCGGCAAAATTCACACTTTTCAATAATGGATGTGAAGTTTTTTGATACGTCTTCAGAAATACTTTTTTTAGCAAAGAAGTCATTAATTGTTTCCTTTGACAAATCTGCCGAACTGACATTGAATTTATTTGAAAAATAGCTCCAAAGTGATTTTTCTATTTCTTCAAAAAACGGCTCTTTTTTGTTGTTTTCTAAGTGTTTTTGGGCATTTTTAAGTCTTTTTTGGGCTATTTTAAGCGATTTTCTGTATTTGCTTAAAATCGGATTTGCATCGTTTTTTGCTTCTACAAACAACATGATTAAAAAGCCTAAAAGTCCTAAAATTGGAAATGCTATTAAAACGATGAAAAGCCACTTACTGAAGCTTACTTCTTTGTTTTGTTTTAATTCAGATGAAACAATAATATCGCTTAACTGATTGCTGGAAGTGTTCTTTAATTCTTCTGAGCTAATGTATGAATTATCATCTCCAGTACCCTTTAGAACGTTTATGGTAATTGGTTTAGTTGTAATTGAATTGTACGTTTTTGTTTTAGGGTCGAAATAACTAAAGTCTACGCCTTTAATTTCATATTCACCTTTGTATCTAGGGATAAGCAAATGTTCGAACTCAATTTTTCCTGCAATTCCATTTTTAGTGCTGAATGTTTTATCATTCTTTTGTGGATCGAAGGTTTCAAAATTTGATGGAAATTCAACTTCTATACCATCTATAAGATGGATGTTGCCATTTCCAGATAGGGTAAGTTTATAGTTCAGCGCTTGGTTTGCTTCAATACTGGATTTATCAACCGATGATTGTAACTTAAATTGACCTACAGCACCGTTAAAATTATCCGGTGCGCCTTCGGGTAAATCTTTTACAGTTATATTAATGTTTTTGGAGGATATTTCTTCTTCAATGTTTTGGTATGAACCAAAAAATCCAAAAGGATCACCAAAAGGGTCTCTTCTTCTATTGTTTTTAATCTGAACCGTAATATTTACGCTCATAGGGTCAATGCTTAGAACACCGCTTTTTTGAGGGGTTAGAATAAATCTACTCATTTCCCATACATTATGCTTCACCCCATCAATAACTTCTAGTTTGGCATTGGAGCTTGTTTCTATTGCTTCTTTCCAAAAGTCGTTAAGCTCTGGCACAATGGTTAAGTTGATATCAGCAAGATTAATTTTTGAGTAAAGCTTATAGCTCACTACAATTTGTTCTCCTTGATAAATTTTTGTTTTGTTGGTGCTCGCTTTTACGTATACATTTTCTGCAATATTATAAGTGCTAGCCTGCTTATTTTTGGGATTAGCTTTAGTGATTTGCATTTGCCCTGGTTGAGAGCGAACAGTTTTTCCATCAGATTTAACGCTGGCCTCACTAATTGTCAAAGTACCTTCGTTTAGTGCCGTTACATAATAGGTGAAAGAGGTGGTTTTAGAGCTGTTAACTTTGCCATTTATAATTTGCATGCTGCTGCTGCTGGATTGGTTTGGACCGCTAAGTTTTCGTAGTCCGTTTAGGTTTGGACCTTTAAATTCTGATGCGGCTCCGTCAATAGAAAATTCTATTCTAAATTCTTCACCAACAGCGACTGGATTTTTACTCACACTTAACTTTAATTCTTGACTAAAACCAAAAAAGGGTAGGAGTGCGATTATATAGGCTATCCAATTCTTTTTCATTCTACCAATCTTTTAGAATTTTGAGTTTTACACCTTTATTTTTATTCTTTTGCAAATCTTCCTGAAGCTCTTTTTCTTGCTGTTGCAAAGCGTCTAATATTTGCTCGGCTTCCTCTTCGGTCATTTCGTTGGGGTCTTGAGGCTTCTGAGGTTCTTCTTTGCTTTCTTCTTCTGAATTTTCGTTTTGCTCTTGCTCACTTTTTTCTTGCTCTTCCTCATCTTTTTCCTCTTCCTTTTCTTCCTCTTTATTGTCTTCTTTTTCCTCTTCTTTTTCTTCTTCTTGCTTTTGTTGTTGATTTTTTAAGCGTTGAGCATAAGCCAAATTATGTTTTGTGTCCATATCTTTTGGGTTATATCTCAAGGCGTTTTTGTAGGCCTCAATGGCATCGTCAATTTTTTGTTCTTTCATTAGAGAGTTACCCAAATTGTGATAGCTCATAGATTTTTCAATCTTATCTGTAGTTTTTTCTGATAAAGCTTTGAATAGTGAAGTGGATTCTGAAAATTTTTCTTGTTTATATGTAGCATCCGCTAAGTTAAATGATGCTGCAAAGGCGTTTTGGTCTTTTAACAGTGCTTTTCTGTACAGCTGTTCAGCTTCAGAATAGAGACTGTCATTAAATAATCCATTTCCCTGACGAACTAGTTTGTTTGGGTGTTGTGCCAAAGAATTAATTGTAAAAAACAATAGTATGATAAATATAAAATTAGCTCTCATTTTCTTCGAATAAATTAATTTTATTACTCCATTTGTTTTTTGTGTTTCTTAGAAGAGATTCTATTAGCAATAGCACTATTGCAATTCCTAAAAACCATTGGAAACGGTCTTTATAGTCTGTAAATACCTTTGAGCCAATCTCTTTCTTTTCCATTTTATTAATTTCTTTGAAAAGTGCATTCAAACTGCTTTGCGTTGAATTTGCTCTGATATATGACCCGCCACCACTTGCCGCAATTTCTTTTAGCATTTCTTCATTTAACTTGGTGATAACGGTATTGTCGCTATTGTCTTTTTGGTATGACGTGATGCTGCCGTACCTGTTTTTGATGGGGATAGGGCCGCCTTCGGCTGATCCCATACCGATTGTATGAACGAAAATACCCATGTCTTCAGCATCTTTGGCTTTTTGAATGGCATCGTCTTCGTGATTTTCTCCGTCAGTAATAATTATTATTGCTTTATTTTGATCATTGCTTACATCAAAACTATTTATTGATAATTCAATGGCCTTGCCAATGGCAGTGCCTTGCGTTGGAATTATATCGGTGTTGATGGTTGATAAAAATAGTTTGGCAGCCGAATAATCCGTCGTTATGGGAAGTTGCACATAGGCGTCGCCAGCAAAAACAACCAATCCAATTCTATCGCCGTCTAGTCGGTCTATTAATCTAGAAATGGATTGTTTTGCACGCATCAATCGGTTTGGTTGTAAATCTTCGGCCAGCATACTATTAGAAAGGTCAATTGCAATCATTAAATCAACACCTTCTCTTTTCACTTCTTCCATCTTAGAGCCAATTTGTGGATTGGCAAGACCGATTATTATGAAGGCAATTGAAAAGCTAAATAGTATAAACTTGAGTCTTAATTTTGTGAAGGAAGCCATTGGCATTAGTTTAAATACCATGTGGCTTTCGCCGAACTTATCAATAGCTCTTTTTCTCCATCTTATTGCCATCACAAATAGGATGATGATTATTGGTATAATAACCATAAGAAATAAGTATTCGCTATTTTCGTATCTCAACATTAGGTTATACTTTTAAATACGGAGAGTTTTAACAAAAACTCTAGAATTAATAAACTAAATGCTAAAAGAGTTATAAGTAAAAACTCTTCTTTCTTTTTGTGGTATTCTTTTACTTCAATTTTTGACCGTTCTAACTTATCAATTTCTTTATAAATTTCCTCTAAAGCTTTGTTGGATGTGGCTCTGAAGTATTTTCCATTAGTTACAGAGGCTATATCTTGTAGGGTTTCTTCATCAATTTGCACTTCAATATCTTGAAAAACAGTAGTGCCAAAAGGAGTCTTGAAAGGGTAGGGCGCATAGCCTTTAGTACCAACACCAATTGTGTACACTCTAACACCGAATTTTTCAGCGATTTTTGCGGCAGTCAATGGTGCAATAGTGCCTTGATTGCTAACCCCATCTGTAAGTAAAATAATTACTTTGCTCATGGCTTCGCTTTCTTTGAGTCTATTTACAGCCGTGGCAAGTCCCATGCCGATAGCAGTACCATCGTCTACCATCCCGCTTTTAACGTCTCCAAAAAGATTTTGCAAAACCTGATGGTCAGTTGTCAAAGGGCATTGGGTAAAACTTTCACCAGCAAAAATGACAAGTCCTATTCTGTCGTTTGGTCTTCCTGAAATAAAGTCCATTGCGACTTGTTTTGAAGCTTCCAGCCTATCGGGTTTAAGGTCTTGCGCCAGCATACTTCCCGAGATATCCATAGAAATTACAATGTCAATGCCTTCGGTGGTCATGTCTTCCCATGAAAGTGTAGATTGAGGCCTTGCAAAAGCTACAATTAGCAGGGCAAGAGCTAGCGTTCTGATTAGAAAAAGCACATGTCTTCCTTTTTCTTTCCAGCTTTTTGAATGTACCCCTTTTAAAGTTGAGACTTGCAGTTGTGCAAATTGCTTTTTTTGATTGAAATAATACCAAATCCAAAGGAGAGGCACTAAGCCTAGCAAGTATAAAAACTCTGGGTTATAATATGTCCAATTACTCCACATCATTTTCATTGACTGATTTAGTGCTATTGATAAAATCAATGGCAATTGTATAACTCTCTTTGTTTTCTATTTCAAGCGGTTGACTTTTAGCAAATTTGGCTAAATCTGAACGCATTAATAGTTCTTCAAGTTTGCTCGTGTCTATTCGTTGTTGTTGCAGTTGAAAGATAATGTCTCGTGTAGGGATTTCCATTGCGGGAGTGCCAATTCCGTCTTCAATGTATGTTCTAATCACTTCTGAAATAATGGTATAATACCCTTTCACATCACCGTTTTGCCAAAGCTTTTGAGCATTCAGTTTTTCAAGTCTATTTAAGGCTATTATGTGTGGAGGTACTACTTCTTCAACGATTACTGGAGCGTTTTCTTTTTTCTTTCTGTTTTTTAGCCAGTAAAGAATTAGAAACACTAATATTAATAAAGCACTTAGACCAAGAAGGTAAGGTTTAGCTTCATCAAAAGTTAAAGGAGTGTGAATGGGTGCTTTTATGTCTTTTAAATCGTCATTTTGGCCTATTTCAATGGTGTTAACGTAAATTGGCATTGAGTCGACAATACCCTTGCCGTATTCAATAGCAGGAATAAAATAGGTGCCACTATCCCAAGCGGTTATGATGTAGTCTTGACTTAACTGTAAGCCGTTTGCAGTTGTAGTGCTGTCAATAGTTGATTTCGAAATGATTTCAAGTCCGCCAATTGAATCGTTAAAGGATGGAAATGTGCTGCCGTCAGTGTAATAACAATCCACACGAAGTTGAATTTGGTCTCCTATTAAAATGGTGTTTGTGTCAACCGTTAGAGTAAGTTGCCCAAAAAGATAGAAGGGTGTGAGTAATAGAAAAATTAACTGTTTCATTTTCCTCTTCTTTTGAAAAACTGAATTAAAGGTTTTATATAATCCATATCGGTCCTAAGCTGAATAGTGTCAACACCACTGTTTTTGAACAGTTGATTGACTTCTTCCATGTTTCGCAAGTAGTTTTTTTGATAATTCTCTCGAATTAGTTTGTTAGCGGTATCTATCCATTTCACTTCTCCTGTTTCTGCATCTTTCATTTGCACAAGTCCAATGTCAGGCAGTTCTTCCTCTCTTTTGTCATTGATTCTTATAGTAATGACATCGTGTTTTTTATTAGCAATTTTTAAGGGAGCTTCAAAGTTGTCGTTCATGAAATCAGAAATAACAAAGCATACTGCTCGTTTTTTTATGACATTATTAAAGTAGCGAAGCGCTTCGCCAATGTCTGTTCCTTTGTTTTCTGGTTCGAAGGCAATCAATTCTCTGATAATTCGTAAAATGTGTGACTTCCCTTTTTTTGGAGGAATAAATTTTTCGACTTTATCACTAAAAAAGATGACGCCGATTTTATCGTTGTTTTGGATGGCTGAAAAGGCTAGTACTGCTGATAATTCAGTTACCAATTCTTGTTTCATTTGCTTTTGAGTTCCGAAGTTTTTTGAGCCACTAACATCAATGATTAACATCACTGTTAGTTCACGTTCTTCCTCAAAAACCTTTATAAATGGAGTATTAAATCTAGCAGTAACATTCCAATCAATTGTTCTGATATCATCACCAGGTTGGTATTCCCTTACCTCGCTAAAGGCCATTCCTTTACCTTTAAAAGCTGTGTGGTATTCTCCTGCAAAAATATGGTTGGAAAGCCCCCTAGTTTTTAACTCTATTTTACGAACTTTTTTAAGTAAATCACTTGTTTCCATTATGGAATTTCAACTGTATTTAGTATTTCTGTAATAATGTCTTCGCTGGAAATATTTTCTGCCTCTGCTTCATACGATAAGCCGATTCTGTGGCGTAAAACATCGTGACAAATTGAGCGTATATCTTCTGGGATTACGTAGCCTCTACGCTGAATAAAGGCGTATGCTTTCGACGCCAAAGCCAAACTTATACTTGCACGAGGAGAAGCACCAAAACTGATTAAGTTTTCAAACTTTTTCAGTCCATACTGATCTGGATATCTTGTGGCAAATACAATGTCAACAATGTATTGCTCAATTTTCTCATCCATGTAAACTTCTTTTACTAATTCACGGGCTGCAAGAATATCTTTTGTTTTAAGTATTTGATTCGCCTTTGGAAATGACTTTGCTAGGTTATGTCTAACAATTAGTTTTTCCTCTTCTTTCTTTGGGTAATCTATCACTACTTTGAGCATGAATCTATCCACCTGTGCTTCTGGCAAAGGGTAAGTTCCTTCTTGTTCAACTGGGTTTTGAGTTGCTAATACCAAGAAAGGTTCTTCTAGTTTAAAACTTTCTTCACCAATGGTGATTTGTCTTTCCTGCATGGCTTCTAAAAGTGCCGATTGCACTTTTGCTGGCGCTCTGTTTATTTCGTCAGCTAGAATAAAGTTAGCAAAAATGGGTCCTTTTTTAATGGAAAACGTTTCGTTTTTGGGACTATAAATTTGTGTTCCCAATACATCTGCAGGTAAAAGGTCAGGAGTGAACTGAATTCTGCTGAAATTTGCGTCTAGGGTATTCGCAAGTGTGTTAATGGCTAGCGTTTTTGCAAGTCCAGGGACACCTTCAAGCAAAATGTGTCCATTTGAAAGTAGACCAATCAACAGCCTTTCAGTCATGTGTTTTTGTCCCACAATGACCTTATTCATTTCCATCATGAGCATATCAATAAAGGCACTGTTTTTATTGATTTTTTCATTTAGTTCTTTAATGTCTACATTAGAAGTTGAATCCATAGTTTTAAAAGTTAAATGTATGTTTTGGGTTATACTTCAGTTTTTCAAAAATTGTTAACGACACAAATTTAATCCTATTGTATAAATAAACATTCATTTCGAAAAAAAATATCAAACATTGTGGTTGTTTGAAATTCATGATTGGAAAGTCTTTAAGGGCATTAATGCATTAATAGTCAAATGTATTAAGTTTTTCTTTTCAATTGAATATCTTCGCACTGTTTAATGAAGCAAAGATATTTCATAGAATTAATGTACGATGGTACCGCTTATCACGGCTGGCAAATACAGCCTAATTCTTCTACTGTTCAAGAGCAAATAAACCTCTCGCTTAGCACCGTTTTAGGTGAAGAAATTAACGTGGTTGGTGCAGGAAGAACTGACACAGCTGTACATGCCAAGCAAATGTTTGCTCATTTTGATAGCGCAGTTGAGTTCGGTATGGATGAGCTCGTTTTTAAATTAAACTCCTATTTAAAAAATGACATTAGCATTGTAAGGGTATTTAAAGTAGGAGATTCTGCCCACTCGAGATTTGATGCCATTTCGAGGAAATACGAATACATTATTCATAAAAATAAAAATCCCTTTTTGATAAATAAGGCATGGCATTTTCACAAAAATTTGGATATAGATGCAATGAACGAAGCAGCCAAATTTTTAATGAATTATAACGATTTCACTTCTTTTTCTAAATTGCATACCCAAACCAAAACCAACAATTGTACCATTACCTTTGCAAAATGGGAGGAGCGAGGCGATACACTTGTTTTTAGCATAGAAGCAGATAGGTTTTTAAGAAATATGGTCAGAGCAATTGTAGGTACTCTTGTTGCTGTTGGCGAAAATAAACTGTCAATTCAAGATTTTATTGAAATAATCGAAAGTAAAGACAGGTCTAAGGCAGGGGTATCCGTTCCCGCGCATGGATTATATTTAGTGAAAGTTGAATACCCAAAAGACATTAGTTCATGAGTAAAGTAGAAGGAAAAACATTTGATGTTACCTTATTGCGACGCGTAATGGCCTATGTTAAGCCCTATAAATCGTTGTTTTTTGGCACCTCTCTATTTGCAATACTTTTAGCGTTTTTATCTCCAGCCAGACCAATTCTTATTCAATATGCTTTTGATAATTTTATATTAAATCCAGATGAATATAAATTATTACTCACAACCTTAGTTCTTGTTGCAATACTAATTGCAGAAAGCATTTCACAATACTTTTATACCTATTGGGCTAATATTTTGGGGCAAAGCGTTATTAAAGATTTACGATTACAGACTTATAAGAAGATAATCAATTTTAGGCAACAGTTTTTTGATAAAAACCCGATAGGCTCATTGGTAACCCGAGTGGTTTCTGATATTGAAACTATTTCAGATATTTTCTCACAAGGTTTGTTGGTGATTGTTGCGGATATTTTAAAATTACTGATTGTCATCATTGTGATGTTTGCCACCGATTGGCGATTGACATTATTTAGCTTAGCCTCAATACCCTTGCTGCTGGTAGCTACGTATTGGTTTAAGCGTTCCATCAAATCTGCATTTCAAGATGTAAGAAAGCAAGTTTCGGCCTTAAATACTTTCGTGCAAGAACACATAGTTGGAATGTATATAGTTCAGCTTTTCAACAGAGAGAAGAAAGAGTTTAACAGTTTTAAGAAGATTAACGAAGCCCACCGAGAGGCTCATATTCGCTCCATTTGGTACTATTCTATATTTTTTCCGATAGTTGAAATATTATCGGCAGTTTCTGTTGGCTTACTAATTTGGTGGGGAGGCATTGAGTCAGTGACCTCAAACGATGTTACTTTAGGAGAACTTATCGCCTTTATTCTTTACATACACATGCTGTTCAGGCCGATTAGACAGCTCGCTGACCGTTTTAATGTGTTGCAGATGGGAATGGTGGCAGCCGAACGGGTTTTCAAAGTGGTTGATAATGCCGAATCGATAGCAGATACGGGCAATGTTGAACTTAATAATTGTAAAGGGGAAATTGAGTTCAAAAACGTATGGTTTGCATACAACGATGAAGATTGGGTGTTGAAGGGTGTTTCATTTAAAGTTAAATCTGGAGATACCCTTGCTATTATTGGGGCAACAGGTTCTGGAAAATCTACAATTATCAATCTTTTAACACGAAATTACGAAATAAACAAAGGAGATATATATATAGATGGGCGAAATTATTTGGAATACAGCTTGGATTCTCTTAGAGACAACATTGCCGTAGTGTTGCAAGACGTCTTTTTGTTTTCAAATTCGGTATTACACAACATTACTTTGGGTAGAGAAATTTCATTTGAAGAAGTGCAAAAGTACGCACGTGATATTGAGATAGAAGACTTTATACAGTCGTTGCCAAACGGTTACAATTATGATGTGCGGGAGAGAGGTAACATGTTGTCGTTAGGCCAGAGGCAATTAATTTCTTTTTTGAGAGCTTACGTTACACAGCCCAAAATATTAGTGCTTGACGAAGCCACTTCAAGCATAGATTCTGAGAGTGAATCTCTAATCCAGCGTTCAACAGAAAAGTTGACAAAAGGCCGAACATCAATTGTTATTGCACACAGGTTAGCAACCATACAAAATGCTACAAAAATTTTACTATTGGATGACGGTAAAGTTATTGAAGAGGGGACACATTCTGAACTAATTTCTCTTAATAATAAATATAAATTATTGTTCGATTTACAATTCAAAAAATAATTTGAAGCTGTAAGTTTGATTCTTTTTTTTCGCTTTAAGTAGAAGGTAAATTGGAATAAAAATTTATAATATTGTGGTTTATTTCATATTAAATTATTAGCCATGTTTTCGAATAATTTTTGTAAATTTACACACCACACCACACCACACCACACCACACCACACCACACCACACCACACCACACCACACCACACCACA
>Ga0209555_10000922_pt1 | contig 23782 bp, 16 predicted proteins | sample SaaInl85LU_5_DNA_FD_184643 | JGI IMG/M metagenome (GOLD analysis project Ga0209555, IMG submission 184643) | Marine microbial communities from expanding oxygen minimum zones in the Saanich Inlet - ESP_85LU_5_DNA (SPAdes) (version 2) | ecosystem: Environmental > Aquatic > Marine > Intertidal... | reverse complement strand
CTTCAATCTCATCATCCTCTAGAATAATGTCGCCGCCGGCGTATTCAGCATGAAACCCGATCATCAGTGAATGGGGGAAAGGCCACGGTTGGCTGCCTTTGTATTCCAAATTTTTAACCTTTACACCCACCTCTTCTTGTATCTCGCGATGTACGGCCATTTCGAGGGTTTCGCCCGCCTCCACAAACCCTGCGAGTGTCGAGAACATGCCCTGGGGGAAATTCGGTGATCGTGCTAACAGTATTTCGGTGCCTTTGGTCACCAGTACGATGATGCAAGGCGAAATGCGGGGATATTGGGTATGGCCACAGCCAGGACAGAGCTTGGCTCTATCTCTGTCGTGGTGCACCGTTTCTGTACCGCAGCGGCCACAAAAGCGGTGATTGGTATCCCAATCCAGAACTTGCCGCGCTTTGCCAGCGATCATAAACAGATTCGGGTCAACCATCATGGCCACTCGACGAAGGTCGTGCAGCATATAGTTGGGTGGCAAGGGGCCCTCACATTCCAGCGTAACGGCATAGCAGGGGTTGTTTTGCAATTGGCCAAGGTAATGAGGATCAAGATGGGGAATGCCCAGCAATGCAAAACGGTCAATCTGCGGAACCGTTAAACCGTACTGATCCTGCACCATCAAAAGCCTGCCTTTATGGAATGCAAACCATATGGCTTCGCCTTCATGGTCGTCAGGTGCAATGACTCCGGGCACAAAATCCATCACATTCAACCGTTATGCCGCTTTAACCGGATAACCCAGTTCCTGCATGCTTTCTTCTGCTACTTCCATAATGCCTTCGCCGATGGGCTTATCGTCCTCCATGCCTTCGAGGAAATAGTCCACGCTGGTGATAGCATCGGCCAGGGTTTCCATTAAGGCTATTGTCGGGGGCGTACTGCGATCCCGGATCAATTGGTTCTCGATGAAGGCTTCGCAGGCTTCAACCACGGCGGCAGCTCGATGCAGCTGTAAAAACAGTAAGCCGCCCCATACAGACTTGAGGGTAACCGGGACGTTGTTGAGGTGCATGCCATCCCAGTTGGAGTCCATAAATGAAGTGATGGCTCGTTTCGCTAAGGATAACCCGGCACGTGCCTCTCCCACTACGACGCGGCGGGCATCGTCAAGCTGGGTGACTGAAATGCCGTCAGACATGGCTTCTTCGGCCTTGCTGCTGTATAGGCTGCTGTCGGGACCGCGACGTGGTGACAGGGTGGCTACGCTGTTCTCTACGTACAGCAAGGCGTCAGCCACGCGGTTAAACTCATCGGACTCGGCGTCAACGTCTTCGGCTTTCCAGTTGCGCACGATGTCCGCTTTCTCTTTAAACAAGCCAGCGGCTTTGCTGAGGCCCAGCATAATCAGTGTGTTTCCAACTTTTCTCATGGCTTCGGCGATGGTTTCGAACCCTTCATCATCGGTGGAGGCACCACGGGCGCCCAGATCAAGGGAATCTTTGATGTGATTCAATTCTTCGGTCAGGGCTTCTGCCACTGAACGAATCACGGTGCCACCGGGGCCGCGCAGTATTTCCTGCTCCTGGCGCAGGTTGGCATCGGTCAATCCGCCTGTTTCCAGTTTAAACAGATCCATCACCTCTTTAAGGTGATCGCCAACCGGGCCAGCCAGGGATGCGATGTAAACACATTCCTGAACGGTAGGTTTGGGGGGCTCTTTGTTAAGCGCAGTCTCTCCCAGTTGAATGACGTTTTTAATTTGTCGATCCACCAAACCCAGGAGTGATTTGCGCGCGACGTTCAGTTCCACAGCCTCTTTACCGATTGCTTCGAGCACCGCAAGGGTTAACCACCACAGCTTGGATATGGGGGCGTTTCCTGTCAGAGCGTCGATACGGGAAACCGCACGGGACATCATTTTAGCGTTGGCCGAAACACTTTCATTGCGCAATATACCCAGCAATCCAACCTGATACATATGACGTAAGCGTCGACCGGATGTTTTCAGTTGTTCCATGTCCGGTGCAGCGGCAGTGCCTTTTGATGGGCGTGGTGGGTTCTCGCCCAGATCAAAAAATACACTTTCGGTGATCATGGGCCGATTGAGAAAAAACCGTACTTCATTGATGGTGGGGATCAGTAATACTGGTAATGCCTGCTTTTTGACCTCAACGTACTCAAGGTAGTGAATCAGCACCATAATGGCGTTGCTGATAGCAGCCAGTTCCGGTTCATTATTTTTGTCATGGTGTGCCAGTATTTTATGCCCAAGCAACTCAAGCTCTTCTGACAGAATGGCAGAGCCAGGCAGGTTTATGAGTTTAAACACGCCCTTGATAAGCGCAAACTGCTCGATTGCCGCTTTTAAACGGGCTTCGTTCTCGGGTTCCTCAACGAACTGTTCAAGATTGGACTCTGCAATGGATAGGGATTCATCAATCTGTTCTTTGACCAGGTTAAGTGAGGCTGAACCTTCAATTGTTAGCATGCTGACACCGTTCTTGTTCTTAAAAGCGGACTCAATGGATCAGGCAGCTCAAATGGCACACCTAACCTAAGAATGTTTACACAGGGCTTGTCTCATTATAGTTTCTTTTTCTTGTTTTACTTCAATGAGATAACGCCAACCCCGACCGCATGTTACGGGGCTTGTTTAGGTACAGCCTGAACAAACACAGCTAACCTATTGTTTAAATGTATCTTTTAATTGAGATTTGGACAACTTAAACAATAGAACCACCGCACAGAACCGGAAAATATTAGTGCTTGAGCCAGACACAGTTTCCACCGCTGACCTTATCGAGGCTCTGCAGCCTTTCTTCGTGTAACACCAATTCTTCAGGGGTGGCTTGCAGCACCCGCAACGGGGGCCTGTCCGCGGGCAGGCGCTTGATGGCAGCCCCGGTTATGCCGCCCTCTTCCCCGCCGTCACCGGTGGACAGGATGAGGTTGGTCTGACCGCCGGTCATGCCGAGGTAAACGTCAGCCAATATCTCGGCATCCAGCAATGCGCCGTGCAGATCCCGGTGGGAGTTGTCTATTTCATAACGCTTACAGAGGGCATCCAGGCTGTTGCGCTGGCCGGGGTGCATTTTTCTGGCCATCAGCAGCGTATCAAGAACCGTGCAGTGATCCTCGGTTTTGCCCAGCTGCGGCCCTGCCAGGCGGAACTCATGATCCATAAAACCCACGTCGAATGCGGCATTATGGATGACCAGTTGAGCGCCCTTGATGTAATCGAGAAACTCCTGCGCGATGTCTTTGAAACGCGGTTTGTCCACCAGGAACTCATTGGTGATACCGTGCACTTCAATAGCGCCGTCGTCTATCTCGCGGTCGGGTTGCAAATAGTGGTGGAAGTTGTTCCCGGTCAGGCGTCGGTTGACCATTTCCACACAGCCGATTTCAATAATGCGGTGACCTTCAGCAGGCTCCAGGCCTGTGGTTTCAGTATCCAGTACTATCTGTCTCATAATCTAACGCCCTAACATTTCATCGATGGCTTGATTTGCCAGTTGATCCACGATTTCGTTTTCTCGATGACCGCTGTGCCCTTTCACCCAATGCCACTCCACTTCATGCTGTTGGCGAACCGCATCAAGCGACTGCCACAGGTCGGCATTTTTTACCGGCTGCTTGCTGGCGTTCTTCCAGCCTTTCTTTTTCCAGCCGTGAATCCATTCGGTAATACCTTTGCGCACGTACTGAGAATCAGTTGTGAGACTGACTTTACAGGGCCGTTTCAGGCTTTTCAGCCCTTCTAATGCGGCGGTTAACTCCATACGGTTGTTGGTGGTGTCTTTTTCTGCGCCTTTCAGGCTTTTTTCAACGCCGTTAAAACGCAGCAGAACACCCCAGCCACCTGGCCCTGGGTTTCCCTTGCAGGCACCATCGGTGAATATTTCTACAAAATCCATTATGACTCCGAACGGCTTCCCGGGTTGCACTGGTGCCGTGTTGACGGCTTGGCGATTCCGGCAATGGGGATGTTGACCAAGGTGTCCTTCACGGTACGGAAGCGGGGTTTGATTGGGGTAAGGGTTGAAACCTGTTTGACCGCCACCAGAACATAAACGCCGCCGCGCTGTTGCCAGATGCGTTGCCCAAGATAGGCGATCCAGTTGAACAGCTTGCGGGTGCGGCGATTGGCCGTGGGCAGGCCGAACGCGGTGCTCTCGTAGCCTTCGACATGAAAATCCAGCAGCTTCAGCCAGTCTGACAGGCGATAGGGGCTGATAAAGTTTCCACTCCAGGGCATACCTGCGGTTTGCATCAGAAAGAAACGACCCAACCCCCAGATACTCCACGGATTAAAACCGACAATGACAATACGCCCGCCGGGTATCACCGCACGGGAAATCTCCCGCAGAGCACGATGAGGCGAGCTATCGAAATCCAGGCTATGGTGCAATATCGCAACATCTACACTTTCGGTCGCCAGCGCCAGCTCATCCAAACGGCTGCATACGCAACGGTATTGATCATGCTGTTGCTGCTTCTCGCTGACGTAAAGTTTGTTGTGAATGGTGCTTGCGCCCGCCAGCCACTGCGGCTTGCCAATGCCGGTCTGCACCAGATGATACCCAAACATGGAGGGCAGCACTCGATCAAGAATGTCCTGTTCCTCTTCGAGCAACTCCTGCCCCAGCTCTGATTCAAACCATTTGCTGAGCAGCGGATGAACCGAAGCACCATGCACCTGTTGAAACGGTTTAAATAGTCTGGGTAAACTCATAGTCGCTCGGCTGTCCTGCTATGGCTTGCTCAATGGTTGGATAATTAGGCCAAATAAAACAATTAATCATCAGGTTACCATAATCCATGCTGACTCTTCATCCTGTTCCCGCGTTTGCTGATAACTATATATGGTGTCTTCATGATAACCAAACTGCCTATGTAGTGGACCCAGGTCAGGCAGATTCAGTACTGGGCTATCTAAAGGATCGCTCGCTCGATTTGAAAGGGATCTTGATTACCCATCATCATTGGGATCATGTATCCGGTATTGCCCCTCTTGTGGCGGCTTATCCCGGCACACCCGTGTGGGGCCCGGCAACAGAGACCATTCCTGGCTGCACACACCCGTTGTCCGGTGGTGATAAAATTGATCTGGCGTGGGGCATGAGGTTGGAGGTCATGGATGTGCCAGGGCACACTTTGGGCCACATCGCGTACTATGCAGCGCAGACACCCAAGGGCCCCCTGCTGTTCTGTGGGGACACCCTGTTTTCCTCTGGGTGTGGGCGGTTGTTCGAAGGCACCCCGGAGCAAATGCATAACTCGTTGCAGGCTTTGGCCGCATTACCGGTTGAGACCATTGTTTGTTGCACCCATGAATACACCACGGACAACCTCAAGTTCGCCCAAGCGGTTGAGCCCGACAACCAAGATGTGTCCAGGCGTATAAAGGAAGTGATGAAACTGCGTGATCAAAATTTGCCCAGTTTGCCATCTTCTATTGGCCTGGAGCTGAAGGTGAACCCCTTTCTTCGAGCAGATAAAGAGCCGGTATTGCGGACTTTACAATCAAAATGCGGAGAGCGTCCCGCCAATGCTCTGGCCAGTTTTGCTACACTGCGACAGTGGAAAGACAATTTCTGACGCTTTTCACCGAATTGTTCTAGGTTGGCACTGTCCATACAATACCCGCCTAACCTATTGGCATCATGACTTCCGGAATCCTACGTGTTGAGTTCGTCTAAATTGCTGTTCAGGCTTCGAAGCCTTATTGTCCTATTATCAGTGTTCACGCTGTCCTGTGCTTCGAACACGGCCAATGATCCCGAAATCGTGACCTACGAGGCCAGTGTTGCCCCGTTGATTAACGATATTCTGGATGCAGAAGAAGCGGCTGCCGAAGCAGCGTACTATGATGGGCCTGAATACCATATCCCCGATGCCTCCGAAGACGTGCTCCTTATGGAGAGTCACTCAGGGGAGAACAACGCAGAAATCACCGTCTCCATGTGGGAGGTATATCGTAAGAACACCATTCTCGACCTTAATGCAGATAACCCTCGCATCAAAGTACAGCGGGACTGGTACGCCAAACACCAATCCTACCTTGACCGGGTCACTCAGCGGGCTGAGCCGTACCTCTACTACATCATCGAAGAATCCAAAAAACGGGGCTTGCCCAGCGAACTGGCGCTGCTGCCAATCGTAGAAAGCGCCTACGACCCTTTTGCTTACTCCCATGGTCGTGCTGCCGGTATCTGGCAGTTCATACCGGGAACCGGGCGCGCATTCGGGCTGAAGCAAACCTGGTGGTACGAAGGCAGGCGTGACATTGTTGCCGCAACTGACGCAGCCATGAATTATCTGGAATCCCTTAATAACCAGTTTGATGGCGACTGGATGTTGGCTTTGGCCTCTTACAATTCCGGTGCCGGCACAGTACGCAACGCCATTCGCAAGAACAAGCGGCGGGGCTTGCCCACTGATTTTTGGTCACTGGATCTGCCCAGAGAGACTCGAGCCTATGTTCCCAAGCTGGTGGCCATCGCACAGCTATTCGATAACCCGGAGAAATACGGCATTACCCTGATTGATTACCCGTACCAGCCGTTTTTTGAGTCTATTGATATAGGCGCTCAACTGGATCTGGCCTTGGCCGCAAAGATGGCTGAAATGTCGATCAATGAGTTATACCGGCTCAATCCGGGCTTCAACCGTTGGGCCACCGACCCCGACGGCCCCCACCGCCTGCTGGTGCCGGTTGCTAAAGCCCAGATCATGCGAGACGCCGTGGCAAAATTACCGCCGCACAAGCGCGTGGAATGGGCCCGCTACACCATCAAGCCCGGTGATTCCATATTGTCCATTTCATCCAGGCACAACATCACGCCCGAACTTTTGAAACAAGTAAACCAGCTCCACAGTAACACCATCAGAGCCGGCAAAACCCTCCTGATTCCACAGTCATCCGAGCCCCTCAATCACTACAGCCTTAGCGCCGATCAGCGTCTTGAAACCAAGCAGAATCGCTCTGTCTCCGGTAAGAACAAAATCATGCACACGGTGCAATCAGGCGAGAGCTTTTGGTCCATCTCCCGACACTACGGCGTTGACCATCGCTCATTGGCGAAGTGGAACAGCATGGCCCCCACCGACACCCTGTCGACGGGAAAAAAACTCGTAGTGTGGACAACAAAACAGCAACAACAGGTTGCCACCGGGATGAAGGATCAACGTATGCGCAAGATACGCTATAGGGCGCGCAGCGGGGACTCTTACGCGGGGATCGCTGGAAAGTTCAACGTGTCATTGGGTCAGTTGAAACAGTGGAATAAGATTGATACCAGAAAGTATCTGCAGCCAGGTGACATGCTCACGCTCTACGTCGATGTGGCGAATGCGCCCTGAGGCTACCCCTGATTGGCCGTTAGAGCCAAACCAACCTGCTGCGCCAGCATAGAAAAGCCAGCGTACTGCTGATCGTTTAATGGCGCTTTCGAGATGGCCTGGTCGCCGTAAAATACACCAATCGGACGCCGGGATACGATAATCGGCGCCACAAAGTATTCATGGTAGTGCAGGGCCTCCTGCAGCTTAGTCGTATGCAGATAAGCACGCCCTGCCATTAGTTTTGACCCCATCCAAAGCTGTTGCGATTGACGAATGGCATTAGCAAAGGCGTTCTCCTCAGTCAGATCAATTTTTAATCGCTCTTTGAACGCTAAATCCACCTGGCCTTTGAAAAACTTGGGAACCATGGTTTTGCGGTCTTTGGAGATCAGCGCCATTACCACGCGATCCAGTCCGATCGCCTCACACATACCGTTCAACACCAGATCCAGCATGGCGTTGACGTCAATGCGCTTGTCGGCAATCAGCGTATTCAACTTCTGCATAATATCCATCTGCAGCTGAACGTTGGACACACCCGTTTGAGCACGGGTTTCCGTGTCTTCTCGATCCAGAACGGGCTGTGGCTCCGGGGATTTACCACCGCTTAACGCCATTTCGATCAAGTCTTCAATGCCGTCATCTTCGCTGGAGGCGGTCGATTCCGGTGCCGGTTCGCTGACAGGAGGGGGGGCTGACATCACTGCCCCATCATCCGGTTTAGCCTCAACGTGAATAGGCACAACCACCGATGGCTTGGCTTCAGTATCCTCCGATCGGGTCTCAGAGTTTGGGATCAAGTGCTTCACTTTTGATGCGCCATAATGCACCGCCAGATCCTGAGCCATGTCCGCCATCTGCTTCACCTCCTCCATGGCATCCTTAAAAGGAATGTCGCGGTATTTGGCGATCTTCTTTACTACATCCTTAACCGGCGAAGCGTTCCAGCCAAGCATGGCAACCTGACTCAACTCATCCCCTAGCAACACTGCCTGGGCGGGCCTGCTGGGCATCTTGGGTTTGTTCAGCGCCTCAAGCAAAATATCCCCAAGATCCCATTGTTTGGCAAGGGCAACGGAGATCTGATCAAAACTGCACCCTAACACTTCCATAGCGGCTTCATTCACCGACATATTGTTATCCCGCAGCAACATATTCAGCTTTCGGCTGACCTCATCGTCTCGTGACAGCATGGAAAGTTCAGCAAAGTGCAGCAGCAACGTGGAGATAAAAATCTCTTCCTGATCCGTTGTTTTAGCGGTTCGGAGCAACCCCCTGGCTTGCATGGCGGCATGAAATGAATTGGCAATTTGGGTCATCAGATGATCTGAAGGGTTTTGCTTGAGAATGTTATCCAGAATCTGCATCGACATGGAAATATCCCGGATCGTGGTAAACCCGAGCATGACAATAGCGCGGGTGATGGTTTTGATATTGCCACCAAAACCCTTGTAAACCACGCTATTGGATATCTGTAATATCCTGGAAGTGATGCTTGGATCTTTCAGAACCTGCTCAGTCAGCTGGGATACGCGAGAATCGTCATCCGTTGTCAGCCTGCTCAGTTTCTGCACAGTTTCGGCCAGTGCCGGCATGTGCTCCTTCCCCAGGAAATCCACCCACTCATCGACAGAACTTGTTCTTTCCACCAGCATTCCAACTCGCTTTCTATTAATCCTCTTTACCTAAAAGTTTAGCCACTTTCAAAGGATGTGCTTGTTTTGTTTGAAGTTATTGTGGTAACCGGTTATAAAGGTTGTGCCCGTTTCGCTAAATTATTAATACCCATAATAAAACCAATAGGTTACATGACATTTATGGTACAAACCCCGGCGGCTCACTGCGGTGATGATATGCGAGTCATAACCCCTCCTCGCCGTTGTCTTCCTGCGTTTTTATTACTAATCCTTACCCTCAGTCTAAATGGCTTCGCTCAACAGACAGCCGCTGCAGACGTGCAGGTGGCCACCGCCATTGCCCTGTACGACCAACCCAAGTACCCCGAAGGCTTCCAGCATTTCGACTTTGTAAACCCTGATGCCCCAAAAGGTGGCAAGATCACTCTGCCCGCCCTGGGCAGTTTTGACACCCTCAACCCCTATGTGCTGAAAGGCATCAGTCCATCAGAATTCTCTGCCATGTATGGCATAACCCAGCTCAATGAACCATTAATGATGGGCACTCATTACTATCTGGAAAGCGGTGATGAGCCACAAACTGCCTATTGCCTGATTTGTGAGTGGATTGAATATCCAGCCAATTATGGTTGGGTCATCTTTCAGATCAACCCTAAAGCGCGCTTTCACAATGGTGACCCCATCACCGCCGCTGACGTTGCCTTCAGTTATTCACTGTTGATGAGCGATCAGGCCCACCCCATGTTTCATAACAACCTGGCTGCCGTCGACTCCGTCGAGGTACTCGATACCCACAGGGTGCGCTTTGCGTTCAAAGGCCAGCCAGAGCGCTCCAATTTATTGCGGGTGGGTGAGATACCCGTGATGTCCAAGCGCTTCTGGGAGTCTCATAGCTTTGGCGAGTCATCTGGAACTCCGCAGCCTTTGAGCGGTCCGTATAAAGTCAGTGATTTTGCGTTGGGGAGTTACGTGACATTAAAGCGGGTTGATGATTTCTGGGCCAAGGATCATCCGGTTTATCGCGGTATGTTTAACTTCGACGAAGTGCGGGTCGAGTTCTATCGTGATCGCACCGTAGCCTTTGAGGCGCTGAAATCAGGTGGCGTCGACTTCTGGGTGGAAAACGTCTCCAAAAGCTGGGCCACTGGATACGACTTCCCTGCAGTCAGAAACGGTAGAATCATCAAGGAGGAGCTACCACACAGTATACCTTCAGGCACCCAGGCGTTCTTTCTGAATATGCGCCGGGACGTGTTCAAAGATGTACGGGTACGTAAAGCAATATCACTAATGTTTGACTTTCAGTGGACCAATCGCAACATATTCAGTGATGCCTATGCTCGAAATAACACGCATTTCCCGAACTCAGAAATGGGTGCCAAAGGGCTGCCAAGTGCAGCCGAACAAGCGTTGCTGGAGCCGTTCCGAAAGCAACTCCCCAGCGCACTTTTTACCGAAGCGTTTAGTTACCCCCGTTACGACCGTTCCAAAGATTTACGTCAGGCCATGCGTGAAGCCATTAGCTTATTGAAACAGGCAGGCTGGGTCTACAACAATAGACGCTTGGTCAACGCTGAAACCGGCGAGCCATTCAGATTTGAAATGCTCATCAATAGCCCTTCGTTTCAGCGGGTGTTACACCCTTATGTTAAGAACTTGAGCAAAATTGGCATAGAAGCCAATATACGCATTGTGGATAGAGCCCAATATAAAGTCAGGTTGGATGACTTTGATTTTGACATGACGGTGTACGTGCTGCCTCAGTCGGCTTCACCCGGTCAGGAGCAACGCCTGTATTTTCACAGCGCACAAGCCAATGTCCGAGGCGCAAAGAACCTCTCAGGCATTCAAGACCCAGTGGTAGATGCATTGATCGATCAGATAACTGCGGCAAAAAGCCGAAATGACCTGATTGCCGCGGTTAGGGCGATGGATCGCGTGTTATTGTGGAACTATTACACGATACCGCACTGGCATCTGGGTTATCATCGGCTAGCCTACAAAAACACATTCGCCAGACCAGAAACCTCTTCAACAATGACACTGGGTTTTCAGACCTGGTGGTTGAATAATTTGAAGTAACGAAAAACGAACAGATGCACATAGATGGGAAGCGGAACTCAATGTATGTATTCATAAAACTCTTTCTGACCGCCTGCGTAGCCATTACCACCGTGACGACGCTCGCCAGTGAAGTCATCACCAGCCACGGCATAGCAATGCATGGTGATATGAAATATCCGTCGGATTACACCCATTTTGAATACACCAACCCAGATGCCCCCAAAGGCGGCTCGGTTGTGCTTGCCGCCTACGGTACTTTCGATTCGTTTAATCCAGATGTGATCAAGGGCGACCCGGCCGCTTACATGGAGCTGACCTACGACACACTCATGGTTCAGGCCATGGATGAGCCGTTTACCGTGTACGGCCATGTCGCACAGAAAGTTGAATACCCCCAAGACCGCTCCTGGGTTATTTTTCACATCAACCCCAAAGCAAAATTCCACGATGGACACCCCATCACCGCTGAGGACGTTGTATTTACCTTCAAGCGCCTCATGGAAGATGGACAACCCTTCTATCGAGCCTATTACGCCGACGTGGTAAACGTCGAAGCCCTCGACTCACAGCGCGTCAAATTTACCGCAAGAGACGACAAAAACAGAGAGCTTCCACTGGTACTTGGTCAGCTTAAGGTATTGCCCAAGCATTACTGGGAACCGCGTGATTTTAGCCAGGCATCACTGGATGTGCCGTTGGGTAGCGGCCCGTACCGGATAAAGTCGTTCGACACGGGCAAAAGCATTGAACTGGAGCGGGTCAAAGATTATTGGGCAGCGGATCTGCCCTCGCACCGGGGTATGTACAACTTCGATAACATCAAAGTCGAATACTATCGTGATCAGACCGTTATGCTTGAGGCATTTAAAGGCGGTCGCTACGACTACAGAGAAGAAAATCAGTCCAAGCGATGGGCTACAGAGTATGAAGGCCCCAAATTTGCCTCGGGCGACATCATCAAACAGGAAGTGACCCACCAGAACCCCACAGGGATGCAGGCGTTTGTAATGAACACACGGCGTGATCTGTTTAAAGATGCCCGAGTGCGCGAGGCTCTGGATTTGGCCTTTGATTTTGAATGGACGAACAAACAGTTATTCTATGGTGCCTACAATCGTACTGAGAGCTATTTTTCCAATTCAGACCTCGCATCTACCGGTTTGCCCTCAGAGGGTGAACTCAAACTGCTTGAGCCGTTTCGTGACGACCTTCCAGAAAAAGTCTTTACCAAGCCTTACGCTGCACCGAAAACCGACGGTAGCGGCAATAATCGTAAGAACATAAGAGCAGCAATCAATTTATTGAAAGAAGCCGGGTGGCGTTTTGAAGGCACTGAATTGGTTAATGCAGAAACAGGCAAACCGTTTCAGTTTGAAATACTACTCTACAGCAAGGATTTTGAGCGCATCGTTTTACCTTACGTTAAAAATCTTAAAAAACTGGGCATCCAGGCCAATGCTCGCATTGTCGATTCCACAAACTATATCCGCATTGTAAGAGATTTCGAATACGACATGATCATCGGCGGCTTTGGTCAGTCGAACTCGCCGGGCAATGAGCAGCGTGATTACTGGTTCTCCAAGTTCGCTGATCATAAGGGCAGCCGCAACTACATCGGGGTGCAGGACCCTGTAGTTGACGTATTGATCGATGCAATTATTCGCTCACAAACCCGCGCGGATTTGATTGCGGCTTGTCGCGCCCTGGATCGTGTATTGTTGTGGAATCACTACGTGGTACCGCAGTGGCACATAAACAAACATCGCATTGCCTACTGGGATAAATTTGACCACCCAGAGATAACACCGATATACGGCAATGTTGGCTTCTTCTCCTGGTGGCTAACGCCAGTTAAAACCGGTGGACAGCAATAAGTTATGCTCGCCTATATAGTACGCAGGCTGTTACTCATTATTCCTACGCTGTTGGGTATACTCACTCTCAACTTCGTCATTATTCAGGCGGCCCCCGGCGGCCCAGTAGAACAAATGATTGCCCAGCTCGAAGGTATAGACGGTGGTGCTGCCTCTCGTATTGGTGGTGGCGCACAGTCTGAGGTCAGAACCAATACCAGCAGCAATTCTTCCTATCGCGGCTCTCAGGGACTGGATCCGGAACTGATAAAAAAGATCGAAAAAATGTATGGCTTTGACAAGCCAGCCTGGGAACGATTTTTAATCATGGTTAAAAACTATTTCACGTTGGACTTTGGTGATAGTTTTTTTCGTGACAAAAGTGTCACCGACCTGATCCTGGAAAAAATGCCGGTGTCGATTTCCCTGGGGCTATGGTCAACCCTGATCGTCTATCTGATTTCGATTCCTCTGGGAATTCGAAAAGCCATCAAGCACGGAACCAACTTTGATGTATGGAGCAGTTCTGTGGTCATAATAGGCAATGCCATCCCCTCCTTTCTGTTTGCTATTTTTTTAATCGTAGTGTTCGCAGGGGGCAGCTATTTGAATTGGTTTCCATTGCGAGGCTTGACCTCCCCCAACTTTGACGAGCTGAGTCTGGGGGGCAAAATCCTCGATTACTTCTGGCACCTGGCAATGCCCATTACGGCACTGGTTATTGGCAGCTTTGCAACACTGACCATGCTGACCAAAAACTCATTTCTGGATGAAATAGGCAAACAGTACGTTGTTACAGCAAGAGCCAAGGGGTTAAAAGAAAATCAGGTGTTGTATGGGCACGTGTTCCGCAATGCGATGTTGATTATTATTGCAGGTGTACCCGCTGCACTGGTATCCATCTTTTTCACCGGGGCTTTCCTGATTGAGGTGATCTTTTCTCTGGATGGTTTGGGCCTGCTTGGGTTTGAATCCATCTTATCTCGTGATTACCCCGTGATCTTTGGAACCCTGTTTATATTCACCCTTATATCACTAGTGGTTAACCTGATCAGCGATGTCACCTACACCTTGGTGGACCCACGCATCGATTTCGAGTCGAGGGTTTAATCAGTGTTTGGCACCTTAACTCCAATCAATCAAAGGCGGTTTCAGCGCTTCAAAGCCAATCGCCGTGGCTGGTGGTCTCTGTGGATCTTCACGCTGCTGTTCTTGGTCAGTCTATTCGCAGAACTAATCGCTAATGACAAGCCTCTGCTGATCCAGTTTGATGGCCAGTATTACTACCCTGTCATAGCAACCTATTCTGAAACCCAGTTCGGTGGGGATTTACCAACAGAAGCTGACTATCGCGATGAGTTTGTGATTGACCTCATCAATGAGAAGGGCTGGATGATTTACCCGCCGGTACGGTTCAGCTTTGACACCATAAACTACGATTTAAGCACCCCTGCCCCTTCCCCTCCTGATGAGGTAAACCTGCTAGGAACAGATGATCAAGGGCGCGATGTATTGGCCCGTGTGATTTATGGTTTTCGAATTTCTGTACTGTTTGGTTTGGTTCTTACTATTTTCAGTTCCGTTGTAGGTGTAATGGCCGGTGCAATGCAAGGTTATTACGGCGGCAAAACCGATTTGTTTGGGCAACGGTTTATCGAAATATGGTCATCCCTGCCGACGTTGTTTTTGCTGATCATTCTCTCCAGCATAGTTAAGCCCAACTTTTGGTGGCTACTCGGTATTATGCTTCTGTTCAGCTGGATGACCTTGGTGCCGGTGGTTCGAGCCGAGTTTCTCCGAGGCCGCAACCTTGAATACGTCAAAGCAGCGAAAGCGCTGGGCCTGAATGACAGCGGTATCATGTTTAAACACATTTTACCCAACGCGATGGTGGCAACGATCACCTATATGCCATTTATCCTCACAGGCTCCATAACCACATTAACCGCACTGGATTTTCTGGGCTTTGGTCTACCTCCGGGATCACCTTCACTAGGAGAGCTTGTCTCACAGGGTAAATCGAATTTACAGGCACCATGGCTTGGTATTTCGGCATTCTGTGTGCTGAGCATTATGCTGACATTGCTGGTATTCATTGGCGAGGCGTTCCGCGATGCATTTGATCCACGAGCACAATAAGGTGGCAACCAATAGATGAGCGATCAAGTTGTAATCAAGGTTGACTCCTTGTCGGTGTCATTTCATCAGGGTGCTACCGTTAATCACGCTGTAAAAGATGTGAGCTTCGAACTGCGCAAAGGCGAGACATTCGCCCTGGTTGGCGAGAGCGGTTCAGGAAAATCCGTAACGGCAATGGCATTAACCAAGTTGCTGCCCAAAAACATTACCCACTATGATGCCGGTAACGTAATGTTTGAAGCAGAGGATCTGCTGTTGAAAAATGAAGAGCAGATGCGAAAAATTCGCGGCAATCGCATCGGCATGGTATTTCAGGAACCACTAACGGCCCTCAACCCATTGCACAATGTCTACAAACAAATAAGCGAAGTGCTGAGAATTCACCAAGGTCTTAGTGGCCAGAAAGCGAAACAACGCATCCTTGAGCTACTCACACTGGTTGGCATACCAAACCCTGAAAGCAGGCTGAAGTCCTACCCCCATCAACTTTCAGGTGGCCAGCGGCAGCGTATCATGATCGCAATGGCGCTTGCCAACGAGCCAGAGATCCTCATTGCCGACGAACCTACCACCGCGTTGGATGTCACTATACAAAAGCAGGTATTGAACCTGCTGCAAGAACTTCAGCAAAAGCTGGGCATGACAATTCTGTTAATAACCCATGATCTTGGTGTGGTGCGACGTTACGCCCATCGGGTGGGTGTCATGACGCAGGGTAGCCTGGTGGAAGTTAACGAAACGGCAGCCCTGTTTGAAGAACCTCAGCATAGCTACACCAAGGCGTTATTATCCGCAGAGCCCAGCGGGCACCCAGTGCAAGCCGATGCCAATGCCGTCCCGGTTATGACCGTTGATCAGCTGAAGGTTTGGTTCCCTATAAAAAGAGGCGTATTCAAGCACACGGTTGGCTACATTAAAGCAGTGGACGATATTAGTTTCGAAATACGACGTGGACACACACTGGGTATAGTTGGTGAAAGTGGCTCAGGCAAGACGACATTGGTTCAGGCTCTGCTAAAACTGATCGATAGCGACGGCAGTATTGTGTTTGAAAAACAAGAGTTAAGCAGGCTCAGCTCGCTTCAAGTCAGGCCACTCAGACGACGTATGCAAATAGTGTTTCAGGATCCGTTTAGTAGCCTGTCACCCAGAATGAGTGTTGAAGAGATCATCTCAGAGGGGCTGCTCATCCACCAAATCGGCACCAAAAAAGAGCGGGAACGCAAAGTGATTCAGTCCCTACAGGAAGTGGGGTTGGATCCGGAGACGCGTCACCGATTTCCTCATGAGTTCTCAGGCGGCCAACGACAGCGCATCGCAATAGCTCGAGCATTGATTCTGGAACCGGATCTCATTGTACTGGATGAGCCCACCTCCGCCCTTGATCGATCCATACAGGCCCAATTGATGGATCTGTTAAGGGATCTGCAACAACGGCACGGCTTTTCATACCTTTTCATCAGTCATGATTTAAAGGTCGTTAAAACGATCGCCCATGAAGTGCTGGTACTGAAGGAAGGAAAGGTTCTCGAATCAGGGCTGGCCGAGTCAATCTTCACCAGCCCGAAACATGAATACACACAAGAACTGCTGAATTCAGCGTTTTCCATTTAACAAAAGGGCCGCAACGGTTAACCCGCTTGCGGCCCTTTTCCATGCTCGATCGAGCTGATTATCGAATTTCGATTTCAGCGCTGTCTTTCAAGGACGCAACATAGTTGTTGAAGTCCTGGGTGCCAAACTGCTGTGATGCCGAAGCCTTGGCTTGTAGGGCCTCTGTATCGGTTAGCGAGTTCTCCCCTTCGATAACCTTGGAGAGAACAATGATCTCCTGATCACCGCTGGGCAGAGCAACTCTTTTGGCACTGACCGCGTCATCTGAAGGTTTTGGCATCTCAAACGCTGTTGAAACAATGGATCTGGAAACATCTCCACTCTGACGAGTGATTTCTACATTTTCCTTCCAGGTTAGATTGAATTCTTCAGCCACGCCGACAAGATCGCTGCCTTCTTTGAGTTTAGCCACGATGGCGCTGGCTTTCTCATCGGATAACTGACGAAGTTTCTGCTGGGTCAGTGCGGTTTTAACTTGTTCTTCAACCTCACTCAGCTCTTGATCTCGTGCTGGCTGGTGTTTGGCCAAGCGCAACACAGCCATGCGGCTATCGCCCAGTTCAATGATCTCACTGTTATGACCTTCTTGGATAACAGCCTCCGAAAAGGCCGCTGACACAAACTTGGGATCTGCCGCAATACCGCTGCCGCCCATTTGGGTAAAGAACGGTGTTGTCTCAATCGGCTTACCGTAACGCTCGGATATTGCTTGAAGATCGCCGGATTCATAAGCAATTCGGCCGATCTCATCAATGGCCTCGTCCAATTTGATTCTGGCGTGATCAATTTTAATAGCAGCGATCAAGTCAGCTTTCTTGGCATCTAAATCAGCGATATCAGGCGTTTCGACCCCGGTAAGCTTAATCACATGATAACCAAACTCGGTTTTCACAACGCCTGTCACATCCCCTTCTGCCTTTAAGCCAAACAGTGCTTCCTCGAAGGCTTCATCATAAAGGCCTCGCCCTGCAAAATCGAGGTCTCCGCCAGCCGTAGCTGTAGCGATATCATCAGAATATTCCTCAGCCACGGATTCAAAGCTGTCGCCCGCCTGTATGCGAGCCAGCGCTTCTTCGATCCGCGCCTTGGCATCGGCTTGCGAACGGTCGTCATTGATCTCCACCAGTATGTGAGAGGCTCTACGACGCTCCTGGTCTTTCAGGCCTTGTACATAATCATCATATGCCGCCAGTAGTTCGGATTCTTCCACCTCGGCATCATCAGCAAAGTCATCCATTGCGACGACAATATAATTAACCTTTACCTTCTCTTCGGTTCGATATTGAAGCTTGTTCATCTCGAAAAAAGCGCTGATTTCGTCATCGCTGAGCGTAATGCTTTGTTTGAGCGGCGCAGCCTCCAGCGTTGCATAACTAACCACCCGCTTTTGATCATTCAGCTTAACAATGTAGTCAAGCTCAGCAGAAGTAATAAACGCGGTGGAACCGATACCTGATTGCAGTTGCTCGAGAACCATGCTCTCTTGAACGGCATCGAACAAACGGGCCTTGGTAAAATTGGCCTGAACAAGGAGTGTTTCCAACTTGTCATTGGAGAACTGCCCGGATTCATCCTGAAACTGAGGTAACGAGCGCACATAAGATTTAACGAGGTTGGATGAAACGGCCATCCCATCGCGTTCAGATGCCTGGCGGATTAACTCTTTCTGAACCAGCCCCTCAATTACACGAGGTCGCAGCAGATCATCAGTTAAAAATGAATCGTCTATATTGCCACCCATCTGTTCTTTGAGGTTGCGACGCTGGTTCTCGATGGCTCGACTGACCTCAATCTTGGGTATCTCAACGCCATTCACTGTTACGGCAACATCCTGGCTACCGCTGGAGTTGAAGATGCCTTCAATTCCAAAGAACGCGAAGGGAAGAATGAAGATAAAAAGCAGAAGCTTTCCCACCCATCCTTTAAGCAAATTTCGAAACTGCTGCATGACTTGATAGCTCCTATCAGAGGGTCATCTAGAGGGTCGCCCCCCAAAGGGGCCCCGAAAATAAAAAGAGAAGCGTATCATAGATGCGCTTCTCTTCAATCTTACTTCAGGCAGTAATCTCAGAAAATCGGACAATAGACGAATGGCGGAGCGGACGGGACTCGAACCCGCGACCCCCGGCGTGACAGGCCGGTATTCTAACCAACTGAACTACCGCTCCATAACTCCGAACACAATTAAATGATTTAGAACAATATTTGCCCAAACTGGGATGCCCTAGTCGACCGTACCTGGTCTATTCAACTGTTATTATTATCGTCTTCAATGATCATTAGGCCTGGTAAAACGGCTGCTATGATTAACCGTTTACTGCATCTTTGAGTGCTTTGCCTGGCTTGAACGTAGGAATTCTGGCAGCTGGAATTTCGATAGGCTGACCAGTTTGTGGGTTACGGCCACTGCGAGCTGCACGATCTTTAACAGCAAAAGTACCAAAGCCAACCAATACTACTTGATCGTTTTGCTTCAGCGCACCGGTAACGGTTTCGATAACTGCATCCAAAGCTCGACCTGCTTGGGCTTTAGGAATGTCCGCCGAGGCGGCGATAGCGTCGATGAGTTCAGATTTGTTCACAAGACTCCCCTTATAAAAGAATTTTGTCTGCGGATTTTACCAAGGATCTTGGCACAATTTAGGGTGAAATATTTCGGCCTTAGGGCCGTTGAAGCCCCGTCCCTTGCGGCGGAGCAACTTTATACCAACTGCCAAAAAGGGCTGTCAAGCAGACCTCTCACGCTGCAGGTAATTATTTTTTTGCAAGTCATTTTTATGGGCTTCTTATCTTATTTTTATGGCTATTTTATAAAATCTAATAACTTTGTCGCGCCCCAAATTATGTCAGGTGTCACTCAACAGTGCATCTGACATAACCCAATTTAGTGCGTACTAAGGCGATCAGAATCTTCCTCTTCAGGATCATCACACTTCGCAAGTTCCACGTTTGCTGCACCAGCACCTTCAGGTATTGGTTGAGGCATACGAACCAGAGCTAACTCCAACACTTCGTCAATCCATTTAACACAGTGGATATCCAAATCCTCTTTGATGTTATCAGGTATTTCTTTCAGATCCCTTTCGTTTTCTTTCGGAATGATGATCGTGGTGATGCCACCCCGATGCGCAGCCAGTAGTTTTTCTTTCAAACCACCAATTGGCAATACCTGCCCACGAAGGGTGATTTCCCCGGTCATGGCTACATCAGAGCGCACAGGTATATTCGTCAGCACCGAAACCAACGCGGTACACATCCCTATACCGGCACTGGGGCCGTCTTTGGGCGTGGCGCCTTCAGGCACGTGTATATGTATATCATTCTTTTCGTGGAACTCAGGATTTATGCCAAGCAAATGAGACCTGCTCCTCACAACCGTCAGAGCGGCTTGAATCGACTCCTGCATCACATCACCCAGTGATCCGGTACGGATCTGACGGCCCTTACCAGCGACCGCTGCAGCCTCTATGGTTAGCAGCTCTCCACCAACAGAGGTCCAGGCCAGACCGGTTACTTGACCGATGCGGTCCTCGTCTTCCTTCTTGCCGTAATTAAACTTGCGAACACCACTGTACTCTTCCAGGAGTTCTGGAGATACCGTTACTAAATCTAACGTTGCACTTAAAACATTCTCTTTCACATGTTTACGGCAAACTTTCGCGATCTCCCGCTCCAATCCGCGAACACCGGACTCACGAGTATAGTAGCGAATCAAGTGACGTATTGAATCGTCGCTCATTTCCAGCTCTTGATCCTTAAGCCCGTTCATTTTTCTTTGTTTGGGTACAAGGTACTGCTGGGCAATGTTAAGTTTTTCGTCTTCGGTATACCCAGGAATGCGAATGACTTCCATTCTGTCCAAAAGCGGTGCAGGTATGTTCATTGAGTTGGAGGTGCAAATAAACAGCACGTCAGACAGATCGTAATCCACTTCCAGGTAGTGATCGTTAAAGGTGTTGTTTTGCTCCGGGTCAAGCACTTCCAGCAGAGCGGACGCCGGGTCTCCACGCATGTCGACGCCCATTTTATCGATCTCGTCCAAAAGAAAGAGCGGGTTTTTTACCCCTACTTTGGAAATTTTCTGCACCAGTTTACCGGGCATTGAACCGATGTAGGTGCGTCGATGACCGCGAATTTCCGCTTCATCTCTCACGCCACCCAATGCCATCCTGACAAATTTACGATTGGTTGCTTTGGCAATGGATTGCCCCAGAGAGGTTTTGCCCACGCCCGGTGGCCCCACCAGACACAAAACAGGGCCGCGAATTTTGTTTACCCGTGCTTGTACTGCCAGATATTCCAGAATTCGTTCTTTCACTTCATCCAAACCATAATGATCCTGGTCGAGGATTTCTTTTGCCTTGCTCAGGTCATTGCGCACTTTGCTCTTTTTGCGCCAGGGAAGATTCACCATCCAGTCCAGGTAGCTTCTCACCACCGTGGCTTCCGCTGACATGGGGGACATCATTTTTAACTTGTTCAGCTCGGAGCGAGTCTTCTCCTTTGCCTCTTTGGTCATGCCGGAGGATTCGATACGTTTCTCAAAGTCCTCCAGTTCGTTGCCGCCCTCTTCCAGATCTCCAAGCTCTTTCTGAATGGCTTTCATTTGCTCATTCAAATAATACTCGCGCTGGCTTTTCTCCATCTGCTTTTTAACGCGGCCACGTATACGCTTCTCCACCTGCAACAGGTCGATCTCACCTTCCATTAGTGCCATCAGATGGTCAATACGTTCGCGGATGTCAAATATTTCGAGGATTCGCTGTTTGTCTTGGATTTTGAGCGCCAGATGCGCCGATATGGTGTCTGATAAACGCCCTGCTTCTTCAATGTTGCTGACCGACGTCAGAATTTCCGACGCGACCTTTTTGCTCAGCTTCACATACTGTTCGAATTGCGAGAGCAGCGAACGAACCAGAACCTCGCCTTCGCGTTCGTCGATCTGAGAATGTGGGGTTTCGCGAATTTCAGCGCACAGAAAACCGTGGTTCAAGGTTACGTTTCGAGTAAAGGCACGATCCGCCCCTTCTACAAGAACCTTTACAGTGCCGTCGGGGAGCTTCAACAGCTGCAGGATGGTGGCAACCGTACCCACTTGATACAAATCACTGGGGGCAGGGTCGTCGTCAGACGCATTGACCTGGGCGACCAGAACAATTTGCTTGTCGGTCTCCATTGCCTCTTCGAGTGCTTTAATGGATTTCTCGCGGCCTACGAATAAAGGGATCACCATGTGGGGATACACCACTACATCGCGCAAGGCCAGAAGAGGATATTGTTTTGATTCGCTGGGAAATGCCATTGCCAATACCTGCTATCAACGGGGTTTGACGGGCTGTGGGCTCTGCCGGGACAGCCAGATATACGTATCTAATCACAATGGGGACAATGTGGCCCATAATCAAGGGATTAGGTAAAAACTGTGAATAAAAAGGGGCCCTGTGGCCCCTTTTTAGCTTTGGGTTAGTGCTTAGTCGTCAGGAACGGCTTTCGCCTGATCATTGTTTTCATAAATCATCAGTGGCTCAGATTCACCTTTGATAACGGCGCCATCTATAACAACCTTGACCAAGTTGGTCATGGAGGGGACGTCATACATGGTATCCAACAGAACGGATTCGAGAATCGATCGCAGACCACGGGCACCTGTTTTGCGCTCCATTGCTTTTTTGGCGACAGCAACCAGGGCATCTTCACGGAAATCCAGCACCACGTTATCCAGCTCAAACAACTTGCTGTATTGCTTGGTGAGTGAGTTCTTGGGTTCGGTAAGAATCTGAACCAACGCTTCCTCATCCAGCTCTTCGAGCGTAGCAATTACGGGCAGACGCCCTACGAACTCGGGGATAAGGCCATAGCGCACCAAATCTTCCGGTTCAACTTCTTTTAAGGTCTCCCCTACATTCTTTTTATCTTCTTTGCTTTTCACAGTAGCAGAGAAGCCGATGCCACTCTTTTCTGAGCGATCGCTGATAACTTTATCCAGGCCCGCGAACGCACCGCCGCAAATAAACAGAATGTTGGAGGTATCAACTTGCAAAAATTCCTGCTGAGGGTGTTTGCGGCCGCCCTGAGGTGGAACCGACGCTACAGTACCTTCAATCAGTTTCAACAGTGCTTGCTGTACACCTTCGCCTGACACATCACGGGTGATGGAGGGGTTGTCTGATTTGCGTGATATTTTGTCGATCTCATCGATATAGACGATACCCATCTGGGCTTTTTCGACGTCGTAATCACACTTCTGAAGCAGCTTCTGGATAATGTTCTCAACGTCTTCGCCTACGTACCCGGCTTCCGTTAAGGTCGTTGCGTCCGCAATCGTAAAGGGTACATTCAACAGACGAGCCAGCGTTTCTGCCAACAGCGTTTTACCACTTCCGGTGGGGCCAATCAGCAGAATATTACTCTTGCCCAGCTCTACCTCCGCACTACCACCTTTGGCGGATTTTGCAGAGCCGGAACGAAGGCGCTTGTAATGGTTGTATACGGCAACGGAGAGCACTTTCTTGGCGCGAGACTGACCGATAACGTAATCGTCCAGAATATGTTTGATCTCTGTCGGCGTAGGGAGCTTGTCCGTAGAGCTATCGCTGCTTTCTTCTTGTACTTCTTCACGGATGATGTCGTTGCACAGGTCGACACATTCGTCGCAGATAAACACAGAGGGCCCAGCGATCAGCTTGCGCACTTCGTGCTGGCTTTTGCCACAAAAAGAGCAATACAACAGTTTGCCGCTGTCTTCGCCTTTGCCGTCTCTTTCGTCAGTCATTTACTTACCTCATCGGACCTGCATCTTCTTCATTTAGAAAGATGCAGCGAAAACCCCGTTTTTGCAAGTACGGGATTCCCGCATTTTTTAGAAATATTCTAGGTTTTGATCATAACCTATTGAATTTAAAACTAACGCTTCTCAAGCACCTGGTCAACCAATCCATATTCTTTTGCATCATAAGCGCTCATGAAATTATCACGATCAGTATCCTGCTCGATCTTTTCGATCTTCTGGCCGGTATGACCTGCAAGTATCTCATTGAGGCGGCGCTTCATCTGAATGATCTCGCGGGCGTGAATTTCGATATCTGAGGCCTGCCCCTGGAAACCACCCAACGGCTGATGGATCATGACCCTTGAGTTCGGCAGGCAATAACGCTTGCCTGCAGCACCTGCAGT
>Ga0209555_10000920_pt1 | contig 23808 bp, 13 predicted proteins | sample SaaInl85LU_5_DNA_FD_184643 | JGI IMG/M metagenome (GOLD analysis project Ga0209555, IMG submission 184643) | Marine microbial communities from expanding oxygen minimum zones in the Saanich Inlet - ESP_85LU_5_DNA (SPAdes) (version 2) | ecosystem: Environmental > Aquatic > Marine > Intertidal... | reverse complement strand
ATGAGAGCGGTAGCAATGAATGCAAAAACCATTGGCCGCTTCCATAATCCTTTCAGTGGCGAACCACCAGAATTGCTAGCACACAGGAGGAGTTAGGGATTTTTATGATTTGGGATTTTCGTTTTAAAGAGGAAAGAACAAAGAATAGAGAAAACAGAGAGATGAAAAAAGCTCATGTTGAAATACTGCTTATGAACAAACAAAAATTCGAGTGTCAGTTCGAGTGGTTTTAATGAGTGAAAACGAATTAAAAATGTATCGAGAACAGAACGGGGAATGAAACACGCTTTGTGAGATGCCAAATTACTCCATTAGCTATCAGAATGAACCAGAATTTAGACTTTACTTTTACCAAACACTAGATTCCAAGTCAAGCTTGGAATGACAATGGATTTTATTGTGGAAATCGAAGCCCAACTTTATAAACCAAAAAAATGTACCTCAACTGCCACACATATTACAGTCTTCGCTACGGAACTTTTTCAGAAAAAGAACTTCTGGAGATGGGACAAAAATATGGGCTAAACTCTCTAGTGTTGGCTGATATTAACAATACTTCGGGTTGTCTGAACTTCATTAGACTTTCGTCCGATTACGGAATAAAACCAATCGTTGGAATTGATTTTAGAAACGGAAACGAACCTTGTTTTGTGGGGATTGCCAAAAACAATGCAGGATTCAAAGAACTGAACGATTATCTCTCCTATTTTCTTCATCAGAAAAAGAAAATTCCTGCTCGTGCTCCAGCTTTTGAAAATGTGTTTGTGATTTATCCTTTTCGAGTTTCGGGAGAGATAGAAATTAGCTCCTTAAAACCAGACGAATTTATTGGAATTGCAGCACATGAAATTCCGCAACTACGGATGTCAAGACTATTAATGCACCAAAAAAAACTGATTATTTTACAAACCGTTACATTTCGTACAAAGCGAGATTTTAATGCGCACAGACTGCTTCGCGCTATTGATAACAATACACTGCTTAGCAAACTCCCAAAATCGGAAGAAGCACATCCCGAAGAAAAAATGACAACCGAAGAGGAGTTAATCAACCGATTTGAAGGGTTTCCTCTGCTCATAAAAAACACTCGGTTTGTTCTAGACAATTCTTCCGTTTACTTTGATTTTAGCGAAAATCGAATACCACAGAACCAAAGTATTTATACAAAAAGCAAAGAAGAAGACATTGCCCTGCTCCGTAAATTAACGGAAGATGGATTGCCGTATCGCTATGGAAATGAAGTGACTACCGAGATAAGAGAACGAATAGAAAAAGAATTGGATTTAATTATCCAACAAGGTTATGTTTCTTATTTTTTGATAAACTGGGACATTATCAGCTATGCCAAGCGGATGGATTATTTTCATATTGGGCGTGGAAGTGGAGCCAATAGCATTGTGGCTTATTTACTGCGAATCACCGATGTTGATCCCATAGAATTGGATTTGTACTTTGAACGGTTTTTGAATCTTTACCGAAAAAATCCACCTGATTTTGATATTGATTTTTCTTGGAAAGACAGACAAGATGTAACTCGCTATATTTTTGAGCGATTCAATCACGTATCGCTTTTGGCTACTTACAATTGCTTTCAGTACAAAGGAACGGTGCGCGAATTGGGTAAAGTTTTTGGATTACCAAAAGAAGAAATTGACAAGCTGAGTAGCGGAAAATTCTTAGAAAACAGACTGGATGAATTGGCTCTTTTGGTGTTAAGATATGGAAACTTAATTCAGGGATTTCCTAATCATTTGGGAATTCATGCTGGAGGAATCTTAATTTCTAACTCACCTCTTCATCATTTTTCGGCTACAAATCTTCCTCCCAAAGGATTTCCTACGGTACAATTTGATATGGTGATTGCCGAAGATGTGGGTTTGTATAAGTTTGACATTTTGGGACAACGAGGATTGGCAAAAATAAAAGATGCGGTACAAATCATTAAAGAAAATCAACCCGAACGAGCCGATTTCGATATTCATGATGTGAAAGCTTTTAAAAAAGACCCTAAGATTAATTCACTAATAGAGGAAGCAAAGTGCTTGGGTTGTTTTTATGTAGAATCGCCTGCCATGCGGATGTTACTCAAGAAATTACGAACCAACACTTACTTGGGTTTAGTGGCGGCCAGTTCGATTATTCGCCCTGGAGTTTCGCAAAGCGGAATGATGAGAGAATATATTTTACGCCATCGTTTTCCGGAGCGAATCAAACAAAAAGCACACCCCGTAATGTTGAAAATAATGCCCGAAACTTATGGAGTAATGGTATACCAAGAAGATGTGATAAAAGTAGCTCACCTCTTTGCAGGATTATCGCTTGGAGAGGCCGATGTGCTAAGAAGAGGAATGAGTGGAAAATTTAGATCAAGAGGAGAATTTGACCAAGTGAAACAAAAGTTTATTGATAACTGCCGCGAGAAAGGTTACAAAGATGAGGTGATTTTTGAGATTTGGCGACAGACCGAGAGTTTTGCGGGCTATGCATTTGCCAAAGGTCACTCGGCAAGTTATGCCGTAGAAAGTTACCAAAGTTTATTCCTCAAAACGTATTTCCCACTCGAATACATGGTAGCGGTAATAAATAATGGCGGTGGGTTTTACAGAACCGAAACTTACCTCCATGAACTTAAAATGCTTGGCGGTATTGTTCATCCCCCACACATCAACTACAGCAGAGCAGAAAGTGTGCTGAGAGGAAAAAATGTATACTTAGGATTTGGCAGTATTCACGAGCTATCCGAGAGTACAATTCAAGAAATTTTAATACCTAGAGAGCAGAAAAAATTTGATGATTTAGACGATTTTATGAGTCGGACTTCTGTCAGTGTTGCTCAGGCTGAGCTATTGGTGCGAGCTGGTTGTTTCAATGAATTTGACACTAACAAACGGAGTTTGCTTTGGAAGTTAAAACTAACCTACGCTCCCGAATTAGTGGTGAAACACCAACCTAAACTATTTGAATTAAATGATGGAAAAAAGTTTGAAATTCCATCGTTGGATTTTGTTCCAGAAGAGGTTGCTTTTGATCAATTGGAGTTATTTGGATTTACTCTTGGCAATCCTTTTGACTTGATGAAAAATGAAATAACTGATGGAATACTAGCTGCGGAAATGAAATACTACGTAAACCGAAAAGTAGAGGTTTACGGATATTTGGTAACGGTAAAAAGTACCAGCACCGTGAACAAAAAACGCATGCAATTTGGAACTTTTCTAGACAAAGAGGGTGAGTTTATAGATACGGTTCATTTCCCCAATGCCACAGAAAAATATTTGTTTAGGGGAAAAGGAGTATATAAACTCTACGGAAAAATAACCGAAGAATTTGAGTTCTTAACTCTGGAAGTTCACCGAATGGAAAAAATGGACATGGTAGTAGATCCCAGATATGCGGAGTGATTATTCCTTTATAATTTTAACCGTTTTTCTCTCCTTCTCACCAATTACATTTAAGAAATAAAGACCCGAACTTCCCTCAAAATTTATCTCGTATTGAACTATGTTTTGAGGAGTAACTTCTTTGATTAATCGCCCGTTTAGGTCGGTGATGAATATTCTATTTGGTGTGGTTTGTTTTCCTAAATCTAGAGTGAAAAATCCTTGGGTAGGATTTGGGAAGATAGAAATGTTCCAATCCTCATCAATCCATTCTTTTACCGAAGTTGTGTTTTCCGCCATCACAATTGCGGCAGTTGCGGTCACTTTTCCGTGTCCCCAAACTGGGCTTCCGCCAGCAGGAATTACTCCAGTTCTTGAATCTTCCCTCGCAGTAGCAATCAGTATTTCTTTAACTTGCCTTGGTTCTAGTGTTGGGCTAGCCTCAAGCATCAGAGCTACAACTCCAGCTGTGGCTGGCGAAGACATAGATGTTCCCGAAAAAGCAGCAAAATCATAGGTTCTTCCGTTAAAGATTGTACTCGTTGCCGCTGTGTAGCTACGCGTTGTGTATGAGTTAATTGAAGAAATAACGTTCATTCCTGGTGCAGATACATCGGGTTTCATTCTTTCGTCATAAGTAGGACCTCGACTAGAAAAATTAGCTATGTTTCCTGGAAAAACCTGACCCGTAATCGCAACATTTTGAGCCTGGTGAGCTGCCACAGTAATAGCGCTTTCGGTGCAAGCTGGTTCGCCCAATCCGTATAAATTATCGCCTGATACTCCATCGTTTCCATAAGAGTAAAAATCCAATCCCCAGTTTCCTACTCCATTACTCAATTCTACCACATTCCAATAATGAACAGTTCCAGTGGCAGCATAAGAATGTAAAACTACACGCAAACTTGTGTTTGTATTTTTCACTCTCATTCTCTGGTGAGGACGATTGTTATTTGGATGAGCAGAATCAATTGAATAATTATAAAAAACAGTATCAGATCCAACAATTAAATAAGTGTCGTGATATCCATTATCGCTGTTTGTGTTGTAATACCTTGAACTCGCAACCATTTGATTGGAAGAATTATATACCTCTACCCTCGAATTAAAAGGATTTCCTGGTTCTCCCCACATGGAAATACATTGTCCCCACATGGATTGATGAGCAGAGTATGGATAAAAACCAATTCTTGTTCTGATGCTGTCGCTAGAAAATGATTTTTTAATGTGGAAATCTGCGTCTCCATTGTTTCCTCCGGAAGTTACAAAAGTTACTCCCTGAACACTCAATGAATCAATCGCCTGACTTACCAGAGAGGTTCCGTCCATAGTTCCCATGTAATAAAGTCCCCAACTCATATTTACAACCAATCTTTTCCAGTCGTTGTCTGCAATGTTTTTCATCCAAACAAATGCGTCAATTGCTGATCCAGCATCTAATTGAATAGAATTGAACAAATATTGCGACTCAAAAGCAACTCCTCTGTGAATTGTTCCTCCTCCACTTCCTGCCGCAATTCCTGCTACGTGATTTCCGTGAGTAGCATAATCGTAATAATCTCCTGCTGTATCGCTATTTGCATCGTCCAGTTCTGTGGGAGTTACATATTCTACTCCGTAACCAAATCCTGCTGGTACATTTCCCTGATGTTTAAAATGATCCCAAGCCGCTCTTATTCTTGAAGTTGTTAAACTTGTATCCAAAAACATCGGATGATCGTAATCAAACCCCCAATCTGTAATTCCAATTAATACATTTTTTCCAGTGTAACTCTGAGCCAATCCGTGCCCTGCCCAAACGCTATCTGCTCTAACATCGGCTGTCATTTTATGATTGTGAGGCTGGATTCTTTCGGCAACATTTAGTTGAATGATATTATTGAAATTTTTAATCTCTGGTAAGTTTTTCAATGGAATTTTTAAAGTAATAATATCTGCCACTTGACTACCAACGAAAGCTTTGTCGCTCAAATCGGCCATGGTGAAATTTCGGTTTACTTTTGCTAAAGTTGACAAGCATAATTCTCCGTTTACTTTGTAAATAGGCAATAAAGGATTCCTTGCCTTCAATTCGCTGTCGGTATTTCCTTTAGATTCAGAAATAAGACGATTTATGTTTTCTTGTGATTCGCTATTAATCCTTATTTGAGAAAAAGAAAAAAGAGTCATTACAGACAGTAAAAGAGTGAAAATTGATTTCATTTGGTTGGTTTTAGGATTCTAATTTACAATTTTCAGGTTGATATTCATTCCAATTCCCTTTTTCATTGCAATTCCCTTGAAGAAGGGAATCTTACTCATTGTTTTTCGTCATGGTTATTCTTTGTAAACCTCTTCTTAAGGAAAAATGAAATAAGCTATCTCAAAAGAAATACTTAGGGTGCGATTCTCGTTTTAAGATTCCCGCCTTCGCGAGAATGACATGGTTTTATATGATTTCTGTTCAAGATTGGAAAAGCAAATTAGCAATAAACACGCAAAATCATTACCTTTATTCTCAATCATATTTTAAATTAAAAAATGGCTAAAACAGCATTAATTACAGGAGCGAGTGGAGGAATTGGAAAAGAATTTGCCATTATCCACGCAGAAAAAAAAGGAGATTTAATTTTGGTGGCTCGTAGCGAAGGAAAATTGAATGCTTTGAAAACAGAATTGGAACAAAAACACGGAATAAAAGCCGAAGTAATTGTGAAAGATTTGAATCAACCCAATGCTGCCAAAGAATTGTACGAAACGGTTAAAAATACTGGATTGGAAGTAGATTATTTAATCAATAATGCTGGGTTTGGAGGAATTGGAAATTTCTACGAAAGAGACATCAAAGAAGATATTTCTATGATTCAGTTGAACGTAGAAGTATTGACCGAATTGACTCATTATTTTTTACAGGATTTTACCAAAAAGAACTCAGGAAAAATATTGAATGTTTCTTCTACAGCAAGTTTGTTGCCTGGACCACTTCAAGCAGTTTATTTTGCCACAAAAGCTTATGTAAGTTCTTTTTCTAATGCGATTTCCGAAGAATTGAAAGGAACAGGAATTACCGTAACCAACTTAATGCCAGGAGCTACCGAAACTAATTTTGGAAAAGTATCGGGAATGGATAAAACAGTAATGTTTGATAAAACGGCCAGCGCCCGTAAAGTAGCCGAAGACGGTTATAACGGAATGATTTCTGGAAAATTAGACGTAATTTCGGGACTGACTTTTGCCCAAAAAGCACTGAATATGATGATGCCATTTTTACCAAAAAAAATGGTGCTGAAACAAGTAAAACAAATGCAAACGCCTAAGTAAATACTATGAAATACCACAGAATAAACAAAGACTTATATATTCACCAAAGAAGTGAATTTACCAAACAAATGAAATCAAATTCGATTGCTATTTTCAATAGTAACGATATTTTTTCTACTTCGGCAGATAGCACGGTTCCGTTTGTTCAACATAGAGATATTTTGGCGCTTTCGGGAGTGGATCAAGAAGAAAGTATCTTGGTTTTATTCCCAGATGCACATCTTGAAAAGCACAGAGAAATCTTGTTTTTGAAAGAAACCTCTGAAACTATAAAGATTTGGGAAGGAGAAAAACTAACTAAAGAAACTGCTTTTGAGACTTCGGGAATAAAAACTGTGTATTGGTTGCCAGATTTTCATAAAGTGCTTAAAATGTTAGTGTCGGAAGCAGAAAACATCTACATCAACAAAAACATGCACACTCGTGCCAACACAGAAATGGAAACGCGTGAAGACCGATTCATTTCTTGGATGATGAACGAATATCCTGCAATGACTTATTTGCAGTCGGCTCCAATTATGCACAGAGTGCGTTCTGTAAAACATCAAATAGAAATTGACTTGATGCAAGAAGCTTGCAACATTACCGAAAAAGGATTTAGAAGGATTCTTCCTTTTATCAAGCCAGGTATGATGGAATACAACATTGAGGCTGAATTGATGCACGAATTTTTGAATAATCGTTCCAAAGGTTTTGCCTATACGCCAATTATTGGTTCGGGATATAATGCGTGTGTGTTACATTACATTGAAAACAATGTAGAGTGCAAAGATGGCGAAGTTATCTTGATGGATTTTGGTGCAGAATACGCAAATTATGCCAGCGACATGACAAGGTGTGTGCCTGTAAATGGAAAATTTACCGAGAGACAAAAAGCCGTTTACAATTCTGTACTTCACGTGAAAAAAGAATGTGAAAAACTACTTTCGCCAGGCGTAAATTTACACGAATACCATGCAGAAGTTGGGAAATTAATGGAGGAGCAATTACTTAAACTTAAGCTAATTGACCAAACTGATATTAAAAATCAAAACCCAGATTGGCCAGCATACAAAAAGTATTTTATGCACGGGACTTCTCACTTTATTGGGCTAGATACGCATGATGTAGGATTATGGCACGAGCCAATTCAGACCGGGAATGCGTTTACCATTGAGCCAGGAATTTACATTCCAGAAGAGAGTTTAGGAATTAGATTGGAAGATGATTATATCATTCAAAAATCAGGTGCTCCGCTTAATTTGATGAAGAATATTCCTTTGGAAGCAGAAGAGATTGAAGATTTGATGAATTCTTAAGAGATATTAGATTATAGAACTTATATATTAGACAAAAGGCAAAGTGAAATTTACTTTGCTTTTTTTTGTTTATATTCAACTTAGCCTTCCTCGTTGGAGGAATAAATAGACTAAAATCTTGTATCTAACATCTATAATCTCAGCAAAATGGCTCAACATAACGAAACTGGAAACGAAGGGGAAGAAATGGCAGCTCTGTTTTTAATAAAAAACGGTTATGGAATCTTAGCGCGTAATTTCAGGTATAAAAAATCGGAGATTGACATCATAGCTCAAAAAGACAAAACGATTGCGTTTGTAGAGGTAAAAACAAGAACTACAACATTCTTTCAAGAGCCCGAATTGTCTGTTACTCGCAGCAAACAAAAACAAATTACATTAGGAGCCAATTTCTACATTCAAGAAAACGACATTGACCTTGATATCCGTTTTGATATCGTTGCGATTACGCTTTCTCCTTATAAGTTAAATCACATTGAGGATGCTTTTTATCCTTTGGTTTAGTGCTTGAAATCACCCTCCGCCCTTCCGATTCTATCCTTCTCGGTCGAACTCAGGGTTAGGGTATAGTGGTTTTAGGGTTTATGCAAATCTGCTGGCTGAGTGGTTTTTCGAAGAAAAATTGTATCGAAGCCCAACTTGGTATAGACAATTAAAAATTCTCTGGAAAACACTAGATTCCAAATCAAGTTTGGAATGACAGATGAAAAAACACACCTCTTTAATTCTCCTCTCAAGAGGAGAGATTCTTTGAAATCTAAACCAACCCCTTCAATTTCTCTTCCAAGATAGCAATCTTCTGCTCTGCGTCTTGTTGTTTGGCCTTTTCGTTTGCCACAACTTGCTCTGGTGCTCCTGCTACGAAACGTTCGTTACTTAGCTTTTTCATTACGGTATTCAAGAAACCTTTTGTGTAGTTAAGCTCTTCTTCAAGTTTTGCTTTTTCTGCTTCTACATCAATTGTGTCTCCAAAAGGAATGAAATATTCGTTTCCTTTTACAATAAAAGAAAAGGAGTTTTCTTGTTTGTCGGTTACAAAATCGAAACTTGAAATGTTCCCCATTTTCTGGATGACAGAATCAAAAGTAGAAGAATAATTTTCTCCTTTTTTCACCAACAACTCTATGGCATTTTTCTGTGCTAAGTTATTGTCTTTTCTAATCGTTCTCATTCCAGAAATTACCTCAGCAGCTACCTCAAATTCAGAAAGTAGTTTTTCGTCAGTTTTAGTGATTTTTGGCCAATTTTCGTGGTTTATTGTCTCATTTTCGTCTTTTTTGGTCAATAAATGCCAAATTTCTTCCGAAACGAAAGGAGTGAATGGATGCATAACTACCAATACTTTTTCAAATAATTCGATTAATTTGTCGAAGGTAACTTGGTCGATAGGTTGCTGATAAGCTGGCTTTACCATCTCTAGTAACCAACCGCAAAAATCATCATACACCAATTTGTAAGTGCTCATTAAGGCTTCCGAAATACGGAATTTAACGTAAGAAGAATTAATATCTTCTAGCGTTTTATTTAGCTTATTTTCAAACCATTCCAGAGCTATTTTACTTGAATCGGGTTGTGTAATTTCTGCAACTTCCCACATTTGGGTAAGCTTAAATGCATTCCAAATTTTAGTTGTGAAGTTTCTTCCTGTTTCACACAAAGATTCATCAAATGGCAAATCGTTTCCTGCAGGCGAACTCAGTAGCATTCCTACTCTCACACCATCTGCTCCGTATTTGTGAATTAGCTCAATTGGATCAGGTGAGTTTCCAAGGGATTTACTCATCTTTCTTCCTTGCTTGTCTCTTACAATTCCTGTGTAATACACATTCTTGAAAGGCAATTCTCCTTTGTATTCGTATCCTGCAATAATCATACGTGCCACCCAGAAAAACATAATTTCAGGAGCCGTTACCAAATCATTGGTTGGGTAGTAATAATTTATTTCTTCGTTGTCAGGATTGTTTATTCCATCAAATACACTGATTGGCCACAACCAAGAGCTAAACCAAGTGTCTAGCGCATCATCATCTTGTTTTAAATCGGCAATAGTCAGGGATGAATTCCCTGTTTTTTCTTGTGCCAATGGCAATGCTTTTTGAATGGTTTCGGCAACCACAAAATCTTCCATTCCATCTCCATAAAAGAAAGCTGGAATTTGGTGTCCCCACCACAATTGACGAGAAATATTCCAGTCTCTCACGTTCTCCATCCAGTTACGGTAAGAGTTCTTGAACTTAGCTGGGTGAAACTGAATGTCGTCATTCATTACGTGATCCAAGGCTGGTTTGGCAAGTTTTTCCATACTCAAAAACCATTGAACCGATACTTTTGGCTCAATTACAGCTTTCGTTCTTTCGCTCGTTCCTACTTTATGCGTGTGCTTTTCTACTTTTACCAAAGCACCTATCTCTTTCAGCTCCTTTTCAATCTCTTCACGCACCACAAATCTATCTTTCCCCTCATAGTGAAGACCAAAAGAATTGAGCGAAGCATCGTCATTAAAAATGTCAATTACCTCTAGTTTGTGAGTGTCGCCTATAACCTTATCGTTAGGATCATGAGCTGGTGTTATTTTCAAACATCCAGTTCCAAATTCTATATCTACATATTCGTCCTCAATAATAGGAATTGCTCTTCCTACAATTGGTACAATTGCTTTTTTTCCTTTTAGATGAGAGAACCTCGGATCATTTGGATTAATACAAATTGCGGTATCTCCAAAAATAGTTTCGGGACGAGTAGTTGCAATTGTTAAAACCTCATCACTTCCCTCAATCTTGTAGTTTAGGTAATAAAATTTCCCTTCTTCTTCTATGTGAACCACTTCTTCGTCAGACAAAGTTGTTTTGGCAGAAGGATCCCAGTTTACCATTCGGTAACCTCGGTAAATCAATCCCTTTTCGTATAAATCGACAAATGTTTTGGTCACAGATTCTGATAAATCATCGTCCATGGTAAAGGCAGTTCTGTCCCAATCGCAAGAGGCCCCTAGCTTTTTCAATTGATCCAAAATAATTCCTCCATGTTTGTGAGTCCAGTCCCAAGCATGAACCAAAAATTCGTCACGAGTTAAGTCGCTTTTATTGATTCCTTCTTCTTTCAGTTTAGCAACAACTTTTGCTTCGGTTGCAATAGAAGCGTGATCCGTTCCGGGAACCCAACATGCGTTTCTTCCCAACAAACGAGCTCTACGTACCAATACATCCTGAATCGTATTGTTCAACATATGTCCCATGTGCAAAACTCCCGTTACGTTTGGCGGAGGAATTACAATGGTGTAGGCTTCTCTTTCGTCAGGAGTAGATTTGAAATGTTCGTTTTTAAGCCAATTGGCGTACCATTTATCCTCTACTTCTTGTGAATTATATTGTGCTGGAATTTCCATGTTGTTTCTTTGTTTTGAGGTACAAAATTACGGAAATTTTTGGGGTTTGTAGAAACAGACTCAGGATATTATTCTCGTCAAATAACACACCCCTTGTATTCCCCTCTCAAGAGGGGAGGATTCTCGTGATATATCTAATGAATATATTTCCTTTGTGATGTTTCTATTTTCATTGCGTTCGTTCATCTTCGTGTTCGCTATCCATCGTGCTCCCCTCCTGAGAGGGGATTAAGGGGTATGTTTTATCGCGTTTAAGACACACTTTCTTAAAAAGTAAAGAATGACAGATAAAACGCTTTGTAAAACCCTAGATTCCAAATCCAGTTTGGAATGACAAGTGGAAAGAGTTTTTACCAAAAAAAATGACCGCTTAAAAAGCAGTCATTTAGTATAATTCAGTTTTTTTGTTGATTACAATCCAAAAGCAGCTTTTACTTTATCTACGTAATCCAATTTCTCCCAGGTAAATGTTTCTACTTCTTGAGATACTGTTTCGCCACTTGGCGAAGTAAACGTTACTGTTTTTACTTCTGGTGTTCTTCCCATGTGCCCGTATGCAGCAGTTTCTGAATAAATTGGAGTTCTTAGTTTTAATCTTTGTTCGATAAAATAAGGTCTCATGTCAAATAAAGATTCTACTTTTTTAGAGATTTCTCCATCTGTCATATTTACGTTTGAAGTTCCGTAAGTTTCTACGTTAATACTTGTTGGTTTTGCAACACCAATCGCATAAGAGACTTGTACCAATACTTCTTTACACAATCCTGCAGCAACCAAGTTTTTGGCAATATGACGAGTAGCATAAGCTCCAGATCTATCTACTTTAGAAGGATCTTTTCCAGAAAAAGCTCCACCTCCGTGTGCTCCTTTTCCTCCGTAAGTGTCTACAATAATTTTTCTTCCTGTAAGCCCTGTATCTCCGTGAGGTCCTCCAATTACGAATGTTCCTGTTGGGTTAATGTGGTAAGTAATTCCATCTGTAAACAAAGCCTGAATGTTTGCCGGCAATTTTGCCATCACTCTTGGAATCAAAATTTCTTTGATATCCTTTTGAATCTTTGCCAACATTACTTCGTCACTCTCATCAAAATCATCGTGCTGTGTAGAAACCACAATTGCATCAATTCTTTGTGGCACATTGTCATCAGAATATTCAATTGTAACCTGTGATTTTGCATCTGGTCTTAAATACGTAATTTCATTGTTCTCTCTTCTTAATAAAGCCAATTCAATCAATAATCTGTGGGAAAGTTCTAGTGCCAAAGGCATGTAATTCTCCGTTTCGTCAGTTGCATAACCAAACATCATCCCTTGATCTCCTGCTCCTTGTTCTTCTTTGTTTGCTTTATCTACTCCTTGATTAATGTCTTCCGATTGCTCGTGAATGGCAGAAAACACTCCGCAAGAGTTTCCGTCAAACATGTATTCACTTTTGGTGTATCCAATCTTGTTGATTACATCTCTTGCAATTTTTTGAACATCTAAATATGTAGTTGTTTTCACTTCTCCTGCCAATACAACTTGACCTGTTGTTACAAGTGTTTCGCATGCAACTTTTGAGTCGGGATCAAAAGCCAAAAAGTTATCTATAATTGCATCTGATACTTGATCTGCAACTTTATCTGGGTGACCTTCCGAAACGGATTCTGAAGTAAATAAATATGACATAATTCGGTTTGATTTAAATTGTAATTAGCGAAAATATCATTTTCCTAAGTCTTTAGCAATAATTAGGGTGTTTTTGGTGATTTTTATTTGAAGTGGCTCGTGTGAATTTTTAATTGTTCTTCAACTTAGCAAATAAATCCCACAACACAACTCCGTTAGAAACCGAAATGTTAAGTGAATGTTTCGTTCCTATTTGAGGGATTTCAATAACTCCAGTGCTGACATCTATAACAGTCTGTTGAACTCCTTGCACCTCGTTTCCAAAAATCACTGCCGTCTTTATATCTTTCTTTGGTTGAAACTCATCTAGCATTATCGAGTCTGAAGTTTGTTCGATGGAATACACATCAACATTCTCACTTTTCAATTCTTCTATCAATACCAGAATGTCTTCTCGGTGCTCCCAATCCATAGATTTGGTGGCTCCAAGTGCTGTCTTTGCTATGTCTTTGTTGGGCGGAGTTGCCGTGTACCCACACAAATATATTTTCTCAATACGAAAGGCATCCGAAGTTCTGAAAACCGAACCAATATTGGCTAAACTCCTGATGTTGTCCAAAATCACAATCAAAGGTGATTTTTCTTCCGATTTAAATTCTTCAATCGTTAGTCTGTCTAGTTCGCTATTTAAAGTTTTTTTGTTCATTTTATTATAATTATTGAAGTGAGAGTTTTTAAATGTTAGTTATTCTTGCTGCGGTAATATTCTCGATTTATAGTTTTACATCCTACATCAGAAAGTCATACGTCTAATTCAACACTCGTTATCATCGCTTCCGCTTTCAGTAAAGTCTCGTTATATTCATCTTCGGCATTCGCTTTATTGGTAATCGCTCCGCCTACCATAAAATTCAAATAGTTGGTTTCTTCATTGTAAAGTAAAGATCGAATAACTACATTAAAATCAAAATCTTGATTGGGTTTAAAATAACCAATTGCTCCAGAGTAAATTCCTCTTTTGGTGGTTTCTAGATCTTCAATAATTTTCATCGCTTCTACTTTGGGCGCGCCAGTCATGCTTCCCATCGGGAAAGTAGTTCGCAACACCTCAACTGGGTGAGTTGTTTTTTCAATCTCACTTGTTACCGTAGAAATCATCTGATGAACCGTATCAAAACTATACACTTTGCACAATTCTTCTACTTTTACCGAAGCCTTTTTTGCAGTTTTGGATAAGTCATTTCGCACCAAATCTACAATCATTATATTTTCACTTCTCTCCTTTTCATTTTGAGATAGCTCCAATTTTATCTTTTCGTCTTCCTCCTCGGTTTTTCCTCTTTTGGCTGTCCCTTTTATCGGTTGAGTGATTATTTTATCTCCTTCTTTTTTGATGTATCGCTCTGGACTTCCACACAAAATAAATTGTTCCTTGTTTTTATAAAAAGTAGAAAAAGGAGCATTTGTCAACTCATTTAGTCTAGTGTAAGTTTCAAAAGGATTTATCTCCACATTTTCGGCATAAAACTCATGACAAAAATTCATTTCATAAATATCTCCCTGCTGAATGTGTTCTTTTATTGCCTCAAACCTTTGCTCGTAATTGTCTTTCGACATTCTTTGTTTAAAGTTTACTTTTGCAGCTTTTTTAGTCGTTTTTTTACTTTTTTCGTCTAAAAACGACACAAATAAGTCCTTTTGCTCATTTTTTGTAAAGTGGATTTTAGCAAAATCAACAGTTATTTCTACAATAATTTCGGGTACAAAAAAATGCACCTCTGGATAGTTAAGATTGTCTTTGTTAAACGAAGATAACGAAGGTTCTACTTCGTTTTTTAGGTCGTAGCTCAAATAGCCAAACACCCAATCTTGGTGTTGGTCTACAAAGTTTTTTAACCCACCAAACACCTTGTTTTTGTGGGGTTTAAATTCTGCTTTTGAACCTAAAGCCAAATAAGAAATCGAATTAGCATCGTTGGAATTAAGAAATACTACTTGCTCGTAATTTTCTGAGATTTTTTCAATGTCGGATAAGGAAATAGTTTGGGTAAGGATTTCTGTTATTCTCACAGTTATTAAGGTTGAATAGTTTGTTTAATAATAGTTTAATAAGGCGAAAAAGTCTTAGCCTGATTGTCCGTTCTCACTCCGTTTTTATACGCCATTTTTTTGGTCACTTTCCCATTCTGGTCGTAAATAGTCATGTTTCCGTGCTTTACGTTTTTCTTGTAATTCACCTCATTCATAATCCTTCCACTTCGGTCGTAGGATTTAAACGTTCCGTGAAGCAATCCATTCTTATACTTCATTTGGGTAGACACCAACTCACCGCCAGGAAAATAAAAAGTCCAAGTACCGTGCTTCTTGCCGTTTTTATAATTTTCTGAACTCACCAAAGACCCATCAACCTCGCTCATCATGGTCCATTTTCCGTGCTTCACACTTTTCTCGATGGTCTCTTCAATTTTAAGTTTTTTTCTTTTCACCTCAATCACTTTATAATTCCCTTCTTCTTTTTTGATTCCGTTTGAATGCCAATACGTCCAGCTTCCTGTTTTAAAGTTATTTGTCCAGCTTCCTTCGTATCTCATTATTTCATTAGGATACCAGCCTTTCCATTCTCCCTCAAACAATCCGTTTTTGTAGGATCCAGCGTCTTTTTTCTTCCCATTTTCATACCACGATTCCCAAAATCCATTTTCTTTGCCGTTTGTAAAATTTCCACGATGAAGCATGTTCGAATTTTCGAACCACACAATCCATTCTCCGTTTTTTACATCATTTTTATATGTTCCTTCTCTTTGTTTTTTTCCATCCTTGTAGAAAAACTCCCATTTCCCAGTTTTTTTTCCTTCCAAGAATTCTCCTTTTGTCTTTGTAATGCCAGAAGGGAAATAATAAGTCCAATCCCCAGATTGTTTGTCCGCAACAAATTTTCCCACCATGTCTTTTCCTCCATTTGCATCAAACCATTTCCAGTCTCCTTCTTTTTTATTATTCAAAAACGTACCTTGAATATTGATCTTTCCGTTCTCAAAAAATTTAGTGTAATCCCCTGTAAGGCTATCAGCTTCAAATATTTTTTTTGTTTTAAATTGATCTGCTAACAAGAAAAATGTTGTCCATTCTCCTTGCTTTTTGCCTTTTTCATAATTACCCATCGTCAGAGGTTTTCCACTGGCTTTAAGCAATTTCATTTCGCCCTGTAGCAGGCTATCTCTATACTTATAAGATTCTTTGATGTTGCCGTTTTCATAATAGGAAAGTTTATATCCTTGTCCGTTTGTAATCGTTTGATTTTTGTTTTTATCCCAGTAAGAACCTACATGCTCTGTTCCTAAAGAATCGTATTTGGATATTTTTCTGAGTGAAGAATCAACATACCAAAACTCCCAAACACCTACTTTGGTTCCTTTATTGTACTGTCCGTTTTCTGCAATTCTTCCATTTTCAAAATAGGATGTGTAGGCGCTATCTTTTTCACCTAGGTAGAAAAAACTTTGAATCATTTTTTTGCCTGAAGGATAAAACTGCATCGATTCGTTTACATATACTCCTTGATTGAAATATGAAATTTCTTGAATGTTTCCGTTTTCATGGTAAAACTTCCATTCGCCTTCTTTGGAGCCAAAATAACTCAAATATGGATTGTTGTTTATATATCCTATACTTCTCAAAGTGGTTTTTCCCTTGTCCCAGTAGGTTTTTTCTAGTTCATAAGGAACTACTTTTTGCGAAAAACTTGTCGAAGCAACAAGCAATAATAGTACAAATCCAATTATTCTCATGGGGTTGGTTTTTTGTTTTAGGTATGAATACAAACTTACCAAAAGATACGAAAGACCCGGTCATATTATTTCATGGGTTATTGAAAGTTGTTTGTTTATAACGAGTAAAATTTTCAAAATATTCGGCAAAATTCAGTTTCGGATAATTGTTTGCGATTTAAATTAAGTGGACGGAAAAACAACAATTTATGAGTTAAAGCGTAAGTTTGACAGTGCAATTTATGAGACAATATATCTTTATAGTAATCATTGTGTTTGCTTCTTTTTTGGCAAATGGCCAAAAAATTGTCAAAACTATTGTGATAGATACATCTTTTATAGAATTGGACTCGCTATCCATTGTACCCGAGTCGTTTTCTTTATTCTCTGGCGAAACTTTAGTTGCCGACAGTTTGTATGAGTTAGATTATGTAGCCTCTTCTCTCGTTTGGAAGGGGAAAATCCCCGACACAATAAGAGTAGAGTATGTTTTGTTCTCGATTGATTTTTCGAAACGATACTCCAACAAGGATACTTCTCTCATTCAGCCTCTTTTCACCTATACTAATCCTTTTAGAAGTGCCAATGGAAACAACTCCGAGCTAGACTTGTTTGGAGGCGACAACCTAAACAAATCGGGGAGTGTTTCGAGAGGAATTTCATTGGGAAATGCTCAGGATTTGGGTGTAAATTCCAATTTTAATCTACAACTTTCCGGAAAAATTGGCGAAAATATTTCGGTTTTGGCTTCCGTTACAGACGAAAACATTCCTATACAGCCCGATGGAAATACACAGCAAATTCAAGACTTTGATAACGTGTTTATCCAATTATCCGAAAAAAACTGGAAGGTCATTGCGGGTGATTTTTCTATCGAAAACTTCGACTCGCACTACATGCGCTACCGAAAAAAATCGATGGGATTGTTTTATTCCAATACTTTTGAAACAAAAGACAGCAACTCAATTTTCTTGAAAACCAGCGCAGCAGTATCTCGAGGAAAATACCGAATCCAGTTTTTTCAAGGAGTGGAAGGAAACCAAGGACCTTACAAATTGACCGGTGCAGACAACGAATTGTTTGTCCTTATTTTGTCAGGAACAGAACAAGTATTTGTAGATGGGATTTTGCTAAAAAGAGGTGCAGAAAACGACTATATAATCGATTACAACTCTGCCGAAATCATTTTTACGCCAAAATTTTTAATCACAAAAAACAAACGAATAGAAGTCCAGTTTCAATATTCTGACCGAAACTATTTGCGTTCTGTCCTGAGTGCCGAAACAGGTTTTGAAACAAAAAATTCGGAAACCATTTTGCGTGTGTACAGCGAGCAAGATCACAAAAACCAACCGCTTTTTCAGGATTTAGAAGATTCCGAAAAGCAACTGATGTCCGCTATTGGAAATGATGTTTCGAGCGCATTTATCGAAAGAGAAACAAGAGTGGGAGAGGATGAAAATGTGGTTTCGTACGTCAAAAAAGATTCTTTGGGTTACTCCATTTACAAGTTTTCGGCCGCCCAAGATTCGAATCTATATCGAGTTCAGTTTTCTGATGTAGGAAACGGAAACGGGAATTATATTCAAGAAGGATTTTCTCCTTTTGGGCAAGTTTACAAATGGATAAAACCCGATACCATTGGCGGAACTATTGTTCAAAACGGAAATTATGTGCCGGCTGTTTTACTTATCACACCAAAAAGAAAACAGCTTATTACTTTAGAAAATAATTTTAGAGCCAATAAAAATTTAAGGATTAAAACCGATTTAGCTCTTTCCAATGAAGATGTCAATACATTTTCGGGGATTGGGAACAATCAAAACCTAGGAATGGGTTCTAAAATGGAGGTGTTTTATTCAAAAAAATTATCGAAAAAAAAGAAATCAGCACTATTAAAAACCGGTGGATCTGTTGATTTTACAAGTATCAACTTTAGCCCAATCGAAAAGTTTAGGGCCATAGAATTTAATAGAAACTGGAACTTGGGATTCGCAGAAATAACGACTCCGTTACTCTTGGGAAATATTAATCTTGGGATGCAAAAAGACAGTGTTGGCAAGTTTGTCTACAACCTTGATGTTCTGGATTTGGGTGAAAAATTTAGAGGGATGAAAAACAACTTAACCGGAAGCGGTACTTGGAACAACACGGCTGTTGACTATTCTGGAAGTTTTTTGATTTCTCAGGCAGAATCTAATACTCAGTTTTACCGACATAAATCTATTGTGGAACAAAAATTAGGAAGGTTCGTTTTGGGTTACAAAGACGAAGTGGAAAGCAATTTATTTGTAAAAAACGATTCGACACTGAATACAAGTTACTCGTTTTATGACGGAAGAGTCTACTTGAAAAACGAACAAAATCCATCTAAGTTTTACTCAATTTATTATGGTTGCCGAAACGAAAAAACTTCACGGGATAATGAATTATCGCAGTCTGCCTATTCGCATGAAGCAGGTTTGGATTACAAATTATTGAGCAAAAACAAACGAACACAGATACGAGGAAATGTAGCTTACAGACAATTAATTCCTGTTGATTCGGGATTAGGGCTAACACCAGAAAATACCTTCCTGAACCAAACCAACTTCTCTACTTCTTTTTGGAAAGAGCTTGTGAGCCTAAATACTTTTTACAGTATTGGCTCTGGGTTGGAGCAAAAGAGAGAGTTTTTGTATGTAGAAGTAAACCCTGGGCAGGGAGTTTTTACCTGGATAGATTACAACGAAAATGGTACGAAAGAAATAAACGAATTTGAAATAGCAGCGTTTCAAGATCAAGCGAATTACATTCGAGTATTTACTCAGAGTAACGAATATATTCGAACATTTTCTAATCAGTTTACACAATCCGTTACGTTATCTCCTCGTGTCTTACTTCAGAAAAAAACTCAAAAAATCTTCCAGTTTATCTCTAAACTTTCTTCGGTATCTGCTGCCCGAATTGACAGAAAAACAACCTTCGAAAGTGCCGAGTCTAGCCTAAATCCATTTGCCACAAACCTCAATGATTCTAATTTGGTTTCATTGAACAAGCAGTTGCGTTCTTCCCTTTTCTTCAATAGAACGGGCTACAAATACGGGGTTGAAGCTTTGTTTCAAAACACTAGTAATAAAGTGCTGTTATCTAATGGGTTTGATTCGAGAGAAACTGTTATCTATGGCGTAAATTTACGATATAGATTTGATAAAATTTTGTTTAAAATAGAAAACGAAATAACCGCCAAGTCTCTAGAATCCGACTTTTTATCGAGCAGAAATTTTTCATTAAATACAAAAAAAACAGCACCTACTCTGACGTATCAAAAAGGAGCCAATTTTAATATTGATTTTTTGTTTTCTTACGAAGAGAAAAACAATTCTGTGGAAGGCGAATTTGCCTCGCTGTCTTCGTTGGGTACAAGAGTAAAATATACCGAAACCAACAAGTTAAATCTTTCGGCCGGATTTAATTTTATAGCCATCAGTTTTTTGGGAACTCCCAATTCATCATTGGAATATGAAATGCTAGAAGGACTAAAAAATGGAAATAATATGACTTGGGAACTTTTGATAAATAAAAAAATAGGGGAAAATCTAGACCTGAGTATTTCCTATAATGGACGAAAGCCAGAAAATTTCAAAACCATACATGCAGGAACTGTTGAAGTAAGAGCATTCTTTTAATTCAGCTCGAAAAAACCTGACGGTCAATATGAATTGTGTGTTGTAAGAAACTAATAACCTAGAAAATTTCTTGATTATTTACTTCCTTGTAATTATTTCCTTATCCTTGTAGACGAATAAAAAAGAATCCTGTTATGTCCCAAAAAAATGTAAGGCTTGAAGTAATGAAGCACCTTGAAAAAGATGTGGATAAACTTATTCAAAAGTATCTTATTCCAATCGACACTATTTGGCAGCCACAAGATTTTTTGCCGGATGCAAGAGAAGATAATTTTACCGAAAAAATAGAAGAGTTACAAGAATTGGCTAAAGAAATGCCTTATGATTTTTGGGTAGTATTGGTGGGAGATATGATTACCGAAGAAGCTTTGCCAACCTACGAATCGTGGCTAATGGATGTGGAAGGCGTAGACCAGGTAGAAGGAAACGGATGGGCAACTTGGGTGGCTCAGTGGACTGCCGAAGAAAACAGACACGGAGATTTACTGAATAAATATTTGTATTTATCTGGGAAGGTAAACATGAAAGAAATTGAAATCACCACGCAACATTTGATTGCAGATGGATTTGATATTGGAACAGACAGAGATCCTTATAAAAACTTTGTTTACACCAGTTTTCAGGAGCTTGCAACCTATGTTTCGCACAATAGAGTGTCGGAAATTGCCAAAGCGAACGGCAATAAAAAACTTGCCAAAATGTGTAAAATGGTAGCTGGAGATGAAATGCGTCATCACACTGCGTATGCCGAATTTGTAGAGCGAATTTTTGCCGTTGACCCTAGCCAAATGATGTTGGCTTTTACGGATATGATGAAGAAAAAAATTACCATGCCCGCTCATTTCTTGAGAGAAAGCGGAATGAAAATGGGTGCAGCATTTGAAGAGTTTTCTAACACCGCACAAAAAATTGGTGTTTACACCTCTTTGGATTATGTAGATATTTTGGATAAACTCATCAAGCGATGGGAAATTGACAAAGTCACAAACCTATCTGATGAAGCAGAAAAAGCAAGAGATTACCTCATGAAGCTACCAAGCAGAATGCTGAGAATTGCCGAGCGAATGAAGTTACCAGAAAGTGATTATAAATTTAAGTGGGTGGAGCCTTCTAAACTATGATAGTAGATTTCTGGATTTAATCGTTGTACTTTCGTGCCACAAGACCCTAATAAGTGAAAAAATTTAATAAAATAGCTCCCTATTTTCCCATTGTAGGAATGATAACTTATCTTATCATGTTCTTCACGGCCGCTAGTTTCTATCCCGGTGGATCAGATAACATTCCTACTGCTCAAAATGGATATAGTGTTTTTCACAATTTCTTGTGCGATACAAACAATCAATTCACGCACTCTGGGTTAGAAAACAGAGGGAAACTCTTGGCAAATTTGGCTCACATTGTTCTGAGTATCACAATGATGTCGTTTTTTTATGTGATGCCCAATATTTTTGACCACTCAAACAGAAACACCAAATTAATTAAAATTTTAGGAGTACTTTCTATGGCTATTTTCACTTTTATGTACCAAGAAGAATTGCACGATTTAGTTGTAACTTTAGTAGGTATTTTCGCCTCTATGGCTTTTGTTCCCATTTTTATCGAATTAGTGAAATACAAAAACCGCCCTTTCAAAGTGCTGACTTACATTGTGTTTACCATGAGCATAGCTCTTTATCTCGGGTTCGAAACCAAAGTAGGAATTTATTACATGCCTTTTCTACAAAAGTTCGTGTTTATGGTAGATGCCGCTCTAGTTATTTGGACAGGGATTATTGTCTTGAGGAAGAACAGGGTTGTTCAAACTGCTTAATTAAGCTTTTTTCATCCTACTTTTCTTATTCATCAGTCATGCTGAACTTGATTCAGTATCTCTTTTCATTGAAATATTACCTTAGAACTTTAAGAAAAGAATATTTAATTCGAACATAATTTGAAGGTATAAAGTGAAATATTCTTTGCTAGATACTGAATCAAGTTCAGCATGACTAGCGTTAATTACACCCCGAAAATTAACTAAACTAATTTGTCAAATCGACCTATCCCTCTTTTTTTCCCGGGAGTATTTTAATCGCTACTTAGAATGAGGCCGAACCTAAACAACATGATTTTTCTTTCTTAATATAATCCCGAAATAATGTGTCCGAAAGGCCTAATTACCTAATTTAGGAAATCACTTTCTTCACGGGATTAAAAAGTATCGAGATCACCCCAGATTAATGTCCGCAATTTTCTCAATTTTATTTCTCTCCAAGAAAGCGTCAATCGTTTCAAAATGTTCTATTACTCTTTGGTTCTTAAACTCAAATACTTTTTCTGACAACCCTTGTAGAAAATCCCTGTCATGAGAAACCAAAATAAGAGTTCCATCAAAATCCATCAAGGCTTCTTTTAGCACGTCTTTCGACTTTAAATCTAGGTGATTTGTGGGCTCATCCAGGATGAGTAAATTTACGGGTTCGAGCAAGAGTTTTACCATTGCCAACCTGGTTTTTTCTCCTCCAGATAGTACACTTACTTTCTTATCAATATCGTCTCCCGAGAACATAAATCGTCCCAGCATATTTTTTATTTGAGTCCGAATATCACCTACCGCTACTTCGTCAATCGTTTGAAAAACTGTGAGGCTTTCATCCAATAAACTGGCTTGATTTTGAGCAAAATACCCTACTTGCACATTGTGTCCCAATTTACATTCTCCATCCACTTCTATTTCTCCCAAAATGGCTTTAATCATCGTTGATTTTCCTTCTCCGTTTCGCCCAACAAATGATACTTTTTCGCCACGAGAAATCACCATATTAGCATCATTAAATACTACGTGATCGTCATATTTTTTTGAAACCTCTTTCACCGAAACAGGATAATCTCCCGATCTTGGAGCAGGTGGAAATCTCAATTTAAGAGCTGAAGTATCAATTTCATCAATCTCAATTATTTCTAGCTTTTCCAGCATTCTTTCTCTAGCTGTTACTTGATTCGTTTTAGAATACGTTCCTTTGAAACGGTCGATAAAGGTTTGGTTATCCGCAATGAATTTTTGTTGCTCTTTGTAAGCTTTTATTTGGTGCGATCTTCGCTCTTCTCGCAATTGCAAGTAATTCGAATAATTGGCTTTGTAATCGTAAATTTTTCCCATCGTTACCTCAATAGTTCGGTTGGTAATGTTGTCGATAAAAGCTCTATCGTGCGAAATTACCATCACTGCATCTGCTTTATTTACCAAAAAATCTTCTAGCCAAATAACCGATTCAATATCAATGTGGTTGGTCGGCTCATCCAATAAAATTAAGTCGGGTTTTTGAAGTAAAATCTTCGCCAGCTCAATTCTCATTCGCCATCCTCCACTAAATTCGCTCGTTGGTCGGTGAAAATCTTCGGGTTTAAACCCCAAACCTTTCA
>Ga0209555_10000919_pt1 | contig 23809 bp, 15 predicted proteins | sample SaaInl85LU_5_DNA_FD_184643 | JGI IMG/M metagenome (GOLD analysis project Ga0209555, IMG submission 184643) | Marine microbial communities from expanding oxygen minimum zones in the Saanich Inlet - ESP_85LU_5_DNA (SPAdes) (version 2) | ecosystem: Environmental > Aquatic > Marine > Intertidal... | reverse complement strand
AAACCAGAAGCTAAAAATCCAAACAGAAACCATATTGGCCCCCATTCAAGCGGAGTCAAAAGCGATACTTCTGGCACTTGAAGACGTACAAATCCCGACATCGCTTTTTCCACATGAATCCTTACCCAAGCTGTTGACACTTTTGGCACAGGGCGAATGGCCCAAGGAAATGCTCAACGCCACCTTATCCAAAAGCCTTGAAACGGGCATGTTTTTAAAAAAGAGCGCTACAGACCAAGAGCAAGGTTCATTTGACAGGATTAAAGACCAGGTCACTGCACTCTTGGAAACCTATACACAATATTGGCGACAGCTTGTTTTGTTAAACTTGCTCCGCAGGAATGTGGTGCCACTGTCGCTTATGCAGCACATTGGCCAGGGAGTTTCGGCCTTACAAGATGAACGAAACAACCAGTTGTTGGGTTTTTTTAACAAGTTGATTTCAGACGCTATTAAACACACGAACACCCACTTTATGTTTGAACGACTTGGCGTGCGCTTCCAACACTTTTTTGTTGACGAATTTCAAGACACTTCCTCCTTACAGTGGGCCAACCTCCACCCGTTGTTTTCACATGCCCTGGAAGACAGCGAATGCCAAGGGTCTTTGGTTTTGGTGGGCGACGCAAAGCAATCCATATACAGATGGCGCGGCGGGTACCCAGAGCAGTTTATGGCTTTGGTGAATAAAGAGGTTCCATTTACCATAAGCCCCGAAGTCGAAAATCTGCCAAAAAACTTCAGAAGCCTTCCCAACATTGTTTCTTTTAACAACGATTTTTTCACCAAAGCCTCTCAATTCTTGCCGCTGCCCTCTCAGCAGGCACTTTATGCAAAATCGTGTAAACAAGAACCGAACAGCAAAGCGGGTGGCTATGTTACGATTGCAACCATAGCGGGTAAAAACACCGACGAACGCATGGCGGCTTACCAGGCCCAAGTTTTAGGACGTGTCAAAGACTGTTTGGAACAAGGCTATGGACCCGAAGACATTTGCGTTTTAGTCAGAAAAAACAAGCAAGGCGTACAGATTGCTAAAGCACTTACAGAAGCAGGAATTCAGATTACCTCCTCAGAATCTTTACTCGTGTCACAAAGTCCAGAAGTTCAGTTTTTAATGAGCCTTGTAAAACTACGTGTAGCGCCTAAAAGTAAGATAAACCGTTATGCTGTTCTAGAACAGTTTGCTCTCTTACAGCCCAACCCTTTTGAGTGGACAATACAACAAATACAACACCCATTACGACAAGTACTTTTGTCATTGTCAAGCCAAAAGTTTGACATGAGTACGTTTAACCAATTGCCCATTTATGCTGCTTTAGAATATGCTGTTTGGGCGCTTTCGCTGACAACACACCTAACAGCTCATATACAAGCTTTTTTAGACGAAGTCTTAAAGTGGCAGGGCAGTAGAGAGGGCACTCCCATAGCGCTTATTTCACATTGGGAATTAAACAAGGACAACTGGACCGTTCGACCGCCAGAAAACAGAAATGCGGTTAAAATCATGACCACGCATAAGGCAAAAGGCTTGGCATTCCCTGTAGTTATTTTGCCGTTTTCAGATAGCAAATGGATTGAGGGAAACAATAACTTGGCATGGTTTCCACTACCTGAGGGAGCATATACTCCCTTTAAAGAAATGTTGCTGCCCATATCCCAAAACCTTTCCAAGCTTGGAGAAGGGGCAAAGCAAACCTATGACACTTATTATGCTCAATCTTTTATGGATACCTTGAACACGCTTTACGTAGGGATGACAAGGCCTATTGAAGAACTTCACATCATTACGCAAAAAGGAAATAGAGAAACGACACCCAAAGGCCTTCCTGATATTTTTGCACAAGCCATTCCCGAGCTAGAAGAGCAAGGAGTCACTTTTGGCATGCGGGTGAAGCAAGCACCCAAAACAGCAGGGTTAAATGAGACGACAACTCCGTTTACATTTAATTTAGCCCAAGCCACAAGTGTTGTTGCAGAAAGGTCCGACGAATCAACGGAAGCGCTTTTCGGCACCGTACTTCACGAGGTTATGGCGTATGTAGACGTGCCACAAGATTTGGAGCGCGCCCTTAGCCAGTCTAACACTAAAGAGCGGCTGGGGACAACACAATACGAACGATTATTTAAAAGTGCACAAGAAATGCTAGCTCACGAGCAATTGGCTGCTTTTTTTGACCCCGCCAATACGCCTTATAAAGAGCGCGCCCTTATTGCTGCAAACGGGGAGTTATTGCGCCCCGACAGATTTGTTATTACAAAAGAGAAAAACGTCTTTTTGCTGGATTATAAGACGGGTCAACACCACAAGAGTCATGCGAATCAGCTTGATGAATATGCCACATGTTTAAGACAGCAAGGGCTTAACGTTAAACAAAAACTGCTGGTTTACTGCGGAAACAGCCTTATTTTCAAAGAAGTTTAGTATTTTTGCACAAATTATTAATCTACAAACATGAAAAATTATATATTCACAATGTTTATGGTGGCTGTTTTTTCTTCAGCCGTGTATGCACAGAATGAAAGCAACCCATGGAGCATAACAGTTGGTACTAACGCTGTTGACTTATTCCAAACAGGAAGCTTTGTCGAAGAAGACTTAAGCCTTTCTCCTAACTTTTCCTACCTAGAAATTTCAAGGTATCTTGGATCTGGATTTTCTCTTGATTTAGCAGGAACAATTAACAACATTGAGCGCCTGTCAGGAGCTGATGATTTGTACTATGGCATAGACCTAGGCACATCCTTGAGTTCTAGAGAAGTGATCGATTTAGGTAAATTTGAGCCAACACTTCGTGCTGGTTTAGGGTATGTTGGCGGTCTTTCAGGTATCTCGTCAGACACTGAAGATTTTTTTGCTATTTACGCAGGAGCTGGAATCAACTATTGGTTTAACGATGCCTTTGCATTTTCTATTAAGACAACATATAAAATGTATAATAGAGAGCTTGACGGTTTAATTAGCAATGATGGCGGTGGACGTCACCACTTTCAGCACCTAGCGGGCTTTAAGTTTGCTTTTGGCGATGGCGACATAGACAGAGACGGTGTTAAAGATAGCGTTGATGAATGTCCAGAAGTTCCTGGTTTAGAAAGCCTTAACGGTTGTCCAGACGACGACGGCGATGGCATCAAAAACAGCGATGACGATTGTCCTATGACAGCTGGTTTAGCAGCCCTTAACGGTTGCCCAGATGCAGACGGCGATGGCATTAAAGATGCAGACGATGCTTGTCCTAACGTAGCTGGTGTTGCAGCCTTAAATGGTTGTCCAGATGCAGACGGCGATGGTGTCACTGATGCAGACGATGCTTGTCCTAACGCAGCTGGGAGCAAAGCCATGAATGGCTGCCCAGATGCAGACGGCGATGGCGTTGCTGATAAAGATGATAAGTGTCCCGCAGTAGCTGGTCCTGCATCTAACAACGGTTGTCCAGAGTATCCACTTTCTATGTTAGGGGATTACGACATCAATTTTGACTTAGAAAAGTACAATATTGACTCTGCTGATGTTCAACGTCTTTCTACAGTAATCAAAGTATTGTTGGCTAACAGCGATGCAAACATTAGCATTGAAGGTCACGCAGACAATACAGGCGAAGAGTCTTTCAACAACCCATTGTCTAACAACAGAGCAAGCTCTATTAAAGACTACTTGGTTAACGTAGGTGTTGATGCTGGTCGTTTAAGCACAAAAGCATTTGGCGAATCTATGCCAAAAGCAAGTAACGATACTGAAGAAGGTCGTGCAATTAACCGTCGTGTTGAGTTCAAAGTAGTGAACTAAACATCACAACATTAATAACATAAACAAAACGCGGTGATTTCACCGCGTTTTTTTATTTTAGGGCATGGCGAATTCTTTTTTAGGAAACGTAGTGCAATCGTTAAAAGCACAACAACCCGACTGGGAAAACATGTGCTTCGTTTTGCCAAACCGAAGGGCACAACTCTTTCTTCAAAAAGAACTCACAGCAGCCCTAGAAGGCCCCCTTATTCTTCCTCAGTCTTACAGCATCGATGATTTTGTTGTGGCCATAAGCACGCTTAAACCCGCGACAGACTTAGAGCAACAACAGGCGCTTTATCAGAGCTATTGTGCATCAATCGATAAAAAGGACAAGCCTAACAGCTTTGAAACTTTTTTGGGTTGGTCAACCCCCTTGCTAAAGGATCTAAACACCATAGACCAATACTTGGTGGACCGAAAGGACTTTTTCACCTATATGTCGTCCTTGCACGAAATTAGGGCGTGGGGACAGGCGCAAGACAAAATTATTCAAGATTACACAGCGTTTTGGAAACGTCTTCCAGACATGTATCACGAGTTTATGCATCGCCTTGAAGAAAGCGGACAAACAACGCCCGGGATGTGTTATCGCATGTCAACCGAACTGTTAGAGACCTTTTTACAGCACAACTCAAAAACCCAATTTGTTTTTTGCGGCTTCAACGCCTTAAGTCCTAGCGAAATTTTTATTGTTCGCGAGCTACTCACACAAGACCGCGCACAGGTATTTTGGGATATTGATAAGAATATGTTAGACGATGAGCTACACCAAGCGGGTAGTTTTATTCGCAGCTATATTTCAACTTGGCCAGAATATAAAGAGCAGCCCTTTAATCAAGCTCACAATCATTTTCACGACCCAAAAAGTATAAAGGTAACACAGGTGCAGCAACAGCTAGGACAGGCCAAAGAAATAGGGGATTTATTGGCCAAGATGGACAATCAGCAGGATTGGTCTAAAACGGCGGTTGTGCTTGCAGACGAGTCTTTGCTTATGCCGTTGCTTTATGCACTCCCTCCTTCAATTGATAAGCTGAATATCACAATGGGCTTTCCGCTCGATCAGCACCCTACAGCGATTTTTGTAAATGCACTCCTAAAAATGGCACTTCGTCAAACGGAAAAAGGTTTTTATTTTGCAGATGTAGAAAGCGTTATTTCCATGCCTGAAACCAAGGCGTTGTTTTCAACTTCAGGGCCCAGTTTAGACGCAGTATTGGAGCAGGCAAAAAAAGAACACAGAAGCTATTTAGACACGGCTTTTATAAAAGCGATTGTTCCTAAAGCATCACATGCAAACGTTGATACATTATTTAGGCTGAACGGAACACCCGACCAGTGGGTTGCCGATATGCTAGAGGTTTTGCCGCTGTTTTATGACGTGCAACAAAGCCAAGCGATAAGACAAGCATATAGCCTTGCTGTTGAGAAGCTGATGGTGTTGCTGAGCCAAATTAAAGAAGTAGCAGCAGGGCTACATCAAGACTTTTCATTTTCCTTGCTTCGCAATCTTTACAGCCAATTGAGCGCAGGGCAAAAATTAAATTTTGTAGGCGCTCCTTTAGAAGGCTTACAAATACTGGGTGTTTTGGAAACGAGAGCCATTGATTTTGACAACGTATTGGTGGCAGGTGTTAATGAGGGAGTTCTACCGGGGCAAAGCGAGCAGCCGTCCTGGATTCCTTTTGAAGTTAAAAAGGCGTTTGGGCTGCCCACACAAGATGAGCAAGACGCCATCTTTACCTATCATTTTTATCGCCTTATGTATCGCGCCTCCAAGGTTAAGCTGTTTTATAACGGCACTACAGATGGAATCCAAGTGGGTGAGCCCAGCAGATTCATAAGACAATGGGCGTTTGATTGCCCACACGCGCACAGCTGGCAAGAGCACACCCAAAACGTGCCATTTGTACCGCCATCAAGTAGCCACAGAAGTGTTCCAAAAACACCTGCAGTGATGGAAAAGCTACTGGAGTTGGCTAAGGCCGGCTTTTCTCCTTCTGGATTAAACGTGTTCGTAAAAGACGGATATGCTTTTTACAAACGATATTTGTTAGGGCTAAGAGAAGAAGACGAGCTTGAAATCTCTTTTTCGCACAAAACCTATGGGACATTAATCCACAACTGTTTGGAAGCGCTTTATATGCCTTATGTGGGCAAGCAGTTATCTCAATCCGATTGCAAGGACATGATAGACCGTGTGGGTACTGTTGCTGACGAAATGGTTAAACGCGAACACCCTCAAAACATTTCAGGAAAAAACGTGCTTGCCTTGGCAGCGATAAAGCGAAATATTCAAAACATCATTGCTCACGAACAGGGTGAAATTGAAGCGGGGAATGCAATTGAAATTGTAGCATTGGAGCAAAAGTTATCCATGACCCAAACGGTCCCGGGCATTGAAGGGCCTGTCACGTTTAAAGGCACAGTTGATCGAGTGGACAAATACAATGGAAAGATCCGTGTTTTGGACTATAAAACAGGGCAGTTGCAAGATTTAGGCATCATGGACTGGACGGACTTGGCTTACGACCCAGATCGGGGTCAGGCACGGCAGTTGCTAATGTATGCGATGCTATGGAACACTCACAACCCGGATAATCCAGCCGCACAGGCGGGTATTATAGCCCTTAAGCAATATAAAAAAGGGGTGCTTTATGTGGGAGAGAAGGCATCACCTCGCGGAAAGGTGTCACCAACACTAGAGGCCGAACAAATGCAAAAAGCAACGACTGTTTTTGAACAACTAACACAAACACTTTTTGACTCTAATTGTCCTTTTTCAGAACCAGAGGCATGAGGCCTTCAAGTCTTTTAGGCTTATGCCAGATGACAGAAAAATGTTTTACAACAGATGAAGAACTGATAAATTATTGTGTATTTTTGCCCATCGGGTCCTATAGCTCAGTTGGTTAGAGTAGCTGACTCATAATCAGTTGGTCCCTGGTTCGAGCCCAGGTGGGACCACCAACACGCCCCTTCTTTACGGAGGGGCTTTTTGTTTAAACGACTTAGCAAAGAACCCACTTTAATAGCCTTATTTCATGATGAGGTGTTAATAAGCATCCATAGGCGAGCAAGCAATCATTTCTGGGCGCTCCGCTTCCTTTATCAATAAGCATCGAACTAATAACGCTACTTTTCATGAATTATATTTTTTAGCTTTTTATATTGTTGCTTGTCAACAAGACAGGATTGTTCTAAACTTTCTATATAGTCATTCTTGCTTTTACCGGTATAATTAATAACTTTTCTAATGTAAGGATCAGTCAGCATTTCATCATTAATAAAACCAAAATATGAAAGGTCTTCTATAAACAGAGGGTGCGTATCAAAAGAATTATCATTATGTTCTTTGTGAAAACTAAAAAAAACTTTGTTGCCGTTACATTTTTCTATTTGATTTGTGTAAACTGAAATTTGATTTAAAAACATACTGTGGTTTTCGGACTTATTAATCCACATAAGTTTTATCAGAAAGCTTATAAGTGCGATTAATAAGATGGCTCGGGTTCTAAAAACCTTACTTTCAAATACCTTATGGTTAAATAAAAAGTATAGAGAGATGATGTGTAAATAAATCGTTGATTGATTAAAGTAGGGATGTTTTTCAATGAAGACAAGACAAAAACCTAGTACATAAATCAGCGAAAGAATTTTAAATCTTTTAAATACAGTAAAAGAATAAATCAAAAAGAATAAAATGTAAAAAGCCATAATTCTGCTGGTGATATCGGAATTAATTATGCTGACAAAAGTTCTTTCTAAATGTGACGTTGATTCAAAAACAAAAAACAAAATGTCTCGAAGGTCATATTTTATTAAAAAAAACAATACAACAATTGCTTGAACTCCAAAGAATATAATCTTGGATTTAAACGAAGATTTTTTAATGTAATTAAAAGAAATAACAGAATATATGGGAATAAATCTTGGAGTAAATAACATGCCTAAAACAAGCAAAACAGGCATCAATAAAATTGTGCTATTGTTGTCTTTTTTACTCAGCAGAAAATAAGAAATAGTAAAGAACATTATACCTGACAATTCGGGCCTAATGTCTCCATAGTTTATTATTGGATTTAATAAAGTAAGTGACAAACAAAAAGCGAAAAAACAGAAGGCTTGGTTCTTGTCAAAACTTTTTGAAAAAAAATAACCCGATATTATTATTATAAATGATTGCAGTAGCCTTGACATAATAATTTTTGGCAAAAAGCCATCCGATTTAACAAAAACTGAAAACAGATCCCATATAAGGGGCAAATGGTGTTGGTAAAAGTCTTTGTATGGTGTATAATTTTGACCTAATAAATACGAAAAGTGTAAATGTTCCGATTCATCTATGCCTAGAGGCAAAAGAAGTTTAATTGCAAAAACAATAAAAAAACCTATAAATAACGTTACTAATTCATTAGGTGATTTTCCAATCTGTATCCTTGAGACCATCCAAAATTATAGTTGCATAAATAAAATCCGATTAAATTTGTCCCTGCTGTGGGGTTCCATTCAAAAAAAAGTTGTTTATCCTTTTCTTTTGAATAATGCAAAGAGCACAATGCCATAAATAACTACAGCGATGCCTACCAAAACCTCTTTAGGGATATCAAATTCCATCCTCAAATATAATTAAACCAAAGTGGGTTCAAGCGTGACTTCAGCTACTTAATGCACAAAAGCGTATTTTTATGATATGAAAAACTATGTGTTTTTATTAGTCCCCATATTTGCTTTGGGGCAACAAATAGAATTATTGCCTAACCCTGAGGTTGAAATGATAAAGGCCGAAGCCTCTTGCGGAATTTGTATGTTTGACATGCAAGGCAAATCATGTGAATTGGCCGTTCGATTTAAGGGAGATAGCTACTATGTTGAAGGAGCAGGAATTGATGACTTTGGCGATGCACATGCCGAAGAAGGTTTTTGCAACGCAACTAGAAGCGCCGACATTCAAGGGGAGGTAATTGACAATAGGTTCGTATTGATTTATTTTAAACTAAAAGAGGAAAAAGAGTAAGTAGCTTTCCAGTTCTTTAAGCCCTTTTTTGCACCAAAAGTTCACGAAACACAACCCCGCCAATGGTGTTTTTTTGTTAGCGAATTAAGCTAAAGTGTCCACTAAAACTTCGTCGGTAATTAAGTACAGTCAATTATTTAACGGCCGTTATAACCAAGGTTCCGGCCCAATTTTCTTTTACGTCAACACGCCAAGATTGTACATTACTAAACCCAGCGTCTTTAAAAAAGCCAATCCACGTTGCCTCAGGAAGCAGTTGCATAATGGAAACCCCACAGTCTTCAGGCCAAGAGTGGGAAACGGTATTTTCTTTATAGAAGTCAAGCCCTACAATCAGTCGGCCATTTTCTTTTAGCCAGTTTTTATATACGTTGGCGATAAACGCTTTTGGGTCAGAAAGGTAATATACCACCTCCATGGAATGCACAACATCCACTTTTCTGTTTGGTGCCCAATTGCCTAAATCAGCGTGGTAATATGGGCCTGTAGGGTCAATGGATAGTGCTTTTTCAATCATCATCTGCGCACCATCAACGCCAGCAGCAACCACACAGCCCTTGTGTGCTTTTACCAGCCGTACAACCCAGCCGTTTCCACACCCAGCGTCAATAAAGCTATAGTTGTCTAAGCCTTTAAGGGCGTAGTCAAGCATATTCTTTACGGCAACTTCGTGTCCTTTAGCCATGCGTTCGTCTCGACCAATTGCTGCCCACTCACTAAACACCGTTGTTGGAATCCTTTTCATTTATCTAATTAAGCTAAAGTGTCCAGTAAACGTTCGGCCATCTTCTAACCCTACCCTGAACCAATAATCATCAGCAGGCATGGGCGTGCCGTTATAGGTGCCGTCCCACCCAGGGCCATCGGTTGCAATTTGCGCCAATAGTCTACCGTGTCGATCAAAAATATAAATCAATGACTGCGACTGGAATACCCCGTTGACTCCTAAAACTTGCCAATTATCATCTTGACCATTGCCATTTGGTGTAAAATATAGCGGATAACCAATTACTGAAGCAGCGACGCTTTTTGTACCGCATCCGTTTTTATCTCTAACCGAAACTTGGTGTATGCCTGGCGGTACATCTTTAAAAACAGGGCTGTCTTGATAAGCTCCCCCATCTAAGGCAAATTCATAGTCGCCAATCCCAAGCGCACCGATGCCAGTCAACACTTCAATTCTGTTACTGCCATCTCCAGTCAAGTCAAAGACGGTCAAATCGTCAAGGTCAAATAGCGGAAATTCGGATTCATTCACCACAATGGTTTTGGTTGTCTCACAACCCGTTAAAGTATTTGTTGCCGTAACCTCATAGGTTCCGCCGGCAGCAATGCTTATGTCTGTCGTGGTCTGGGCTAAAGCTGTGCCGTTAAGCGTCCAAGCATAAGCATAGGCACCCCCTTGGTTGGTAATACGAATAAGGTCTGTACCCAAATTGGTACAGAACACTTGTGTTGATGGCAGATCAAATGTTGGAAAAGGCGTCAAAATCAAATCAGCGACTTTAATACGCCCTAAACATTCAATTTTTACACCAACATCTTGAATACCCGCCCATATTTCCTGTGTTTTTAAGGGAGGATTAACAATCAGCGGTTGAGTAACGTCAATGGCATTTCTTTGAAAAACAGCATCTGATTCACTTTTGTAAAAATTAAGTTCTACGGTTGGCATGTTGTAGTCTGGATCTGCAGCAAGTAAGTCTGCTCTAATATCATTGAAAATGGACGTATCAAAAGTTCCCGTTACTGGAACACCACTACTTTCATCAACACAATCGTAAAAAGTTAGGGGTGTAAACGCCGCAGGCACATTGTTAGTTCCAACAGCAAAAGAAACCTTTATGGGTTCCCTAGGGCCTCCGGCAATAAACACATCATCAAAACGCGCACAAAGGGAATTATTATCGATGATTTTTATATATACATTTAGCGCGGAAATACCGACTGGCACAACAAAATTTTCAGCGTCAACCACGGGGTTTGTTAAGGCAGCATCTAAATAAAACTCAAATGTTTCATTGGCAGCATTTGCAGAATAACGATCAACAAGCGTATTGAGGTTGTACTTAATTTGACCATCACTTTCACATTGCTCAACTTCTATTGTTGAAATGAGTGCTGATGGTAGCTTATCCACGACCACCTTAAAGGAGTTGTCATACCTAACACAGCCTGTAGCGGTGTCTTTTATGCGAACAAAAATTTCTTTCTCACTTCCGTCTGTTGGGAGGGTTGTGTATGTAGTAATGGCTGGAACATCATTTTTTGCATTGGCTAAGCTTGCGTAATAGGTGACGTCGAATTCCGCAGTGGTTCCTCCTAATGCAGTTAAAATTTGTGCGGTCCTTCGGGTTAAATCAAACGTATGTTCGCCGTCTTTGTCATTGCCAACGGTATCGTCATCACAATCGTGTAAGTCAGCAATGGTTATTTCTGGCGGAAGGTCGTCAACAATCAAATCAAAGCTCCCTAAATCGTTTGACATACAACCCGTATCCGTATTTAACATCCTGAAATATAGCCTTTGGGGGTTTGCAATGTTGGTGAAGGGCGTTGCTGTTGCTATACTGTCAACAACAGCCGCCGTACTGCTCTCATAAAAAAAGACATTTCGGTCAACAACGCTCAGCAGCATATCTTTTCTTTGTTGCATTAGATCAAAGTCAGCCTCATTCATGTCCGAGCTATCGCCATCTAAATTATTGTCACAAGCCGTGATATCATTGGCAGGTAGCATCGTTGGTAAGTCATTAACTGTTATGATAACGCTGTCCTCACAAACAACACCATTTACCGTAATTTCATAAAAATAGGTTGTTGTAACTAAGGGCGTTTCTACAATGCTGTTACTTGTTATTCCCGTAATTTGGGTTTTGGTACCGCCCATTTCTTCCCTGTACCACTTAACTTCAGACACGCCTTCAAATTCAAATATGGGCCATGAATTTCCACCACCACCATTATCATCCATGTCGTTCCATTCAATGCCGCCAGGAGAAAAGTCAAACTGCCCATAGTCTTCAGCACCATCTTCAAAGAAACTGGTAGGATTTGCACCGCCGTAATCGTTGGGCTCTGCACTTGTAGTATTATTCCAATTGGCATCTGCTGATGTTAGCAACCTGCCGTCTAACCAAACCCACCCTTCATCTACTTGACCATTTTTAAGGGCGTCTACTTGCCTAAGGCCCAGCCAAAAATGGTTGCCTGCGGTTCCTGCATACCCCTTGCTAACAAGCTCATTGTAAACGGCATTCTCTTCATTTTTGGAATTAATGACATACATGGAGGCTCCAGAGCCCAAAGACTTGATAAGGTTTTTGGCCGATGTCCACGGCATGGGATCTTTTTTAAGGAAATAATGTGACCCTCCATAGCTTAAAAACTTTTCATATGTTGAGTCAAGTCGACGTTCAAATTCAAAAACAGTTTGAGGTACGCCATTTGCGGTAATTGTTATGGAGTCCCCTAAACAAATAGCATTATTGGTTTCAGAAGAAACGAGCTCAGGGCTTGCAATAATAACATTGGTTACGGATCGAATGGGACTTTCTGCACCAAGGCTATTAACGGCACTTACAAAATAATCCTCTCCATCAATAAGTTGGGCGGTGTCTGCAAGCGGCGCTCCCCCCGTTTCTTCTTCGTAGATGTTAATATCACTTCTGCCAATAGCCGTCTTTAAGTCGGACACCAATTTCACATCAGTTGCCAAACCTGAAAAACAAAAAGAATATACACGGTCGAGTATTGGTATTGTAGGGGCGGCAAGTACGCTTAACGTGGCTTCAATCGATGACGAAGTACACAAATAGGATTCTCCTTTAACCAAAATAGAGAATTTTTTTCCATCCAAAGAAGTATCGGTAGTGTTTACACTAAGGGTTTTACCATCTGCAGAAAGATTAAATGTAGCATTGTTTGTTATGGGCGCACCATCCATCAGCCATTGAAAAGAATTGGCATTAGTGGCATCGATTGTAAAGCGGGCCGTACTGCCTTCTGTTACAGTCGTTGCCATAGGTTGCGAAGAAAAACTAGGTATCAAGCCAGGCTCTTGGAAGTCATAGATGCCGTTACTGTCGTAATCTCTAATGGGCAGCGTGTAATCATGAGCAGCTACGGTACCATCGTCTAGTATAGTTCCCGATTCAACGTTCAGCGCAGCGCTTCCAAATTGTTTGGGATTATCTTCATCGGAGAACCCAGCTTCTATATAGTCTAAGCAACCATCACCGTCACTGTCCAATGAAAGCGCATCCGTAATTCCACCACCATCACTGTCTTTTCTATAATTGATTAGCTCAAGGTGGCCGTTGAATGTAGAGGCATTTGTATTGATTGACACCTTGTGTAAAAAGCGCACACCATCTGATGGTGCGTCGCTAGATTTGTTAAAAGAAAAATCATATCCGCCATCATATGCCACACTTGGATTAAAAGAAAACTGTATGGAGCTTGCGCTGTATTCTAACACATCTGCCTCGTAAATACCGTCAAGGTTGGTATCTATCAGTAACTCGCCGGAAGGATTAAGCATGGTTACAGGCGCATTTTCATTAATAGACTGTATGGTGAAAGCCTCCTTGTCAGAAATATTGTGTTGTGATGCAGCAGCATAAGTAAGGCGGAGCGTCACGGGCTTGTCAAAACGATATGCTAAAGAAGCCTCATCTGAAGTACCAGCACTAAAAGCAGTACTTATCTGACCAGTAGCATTCCCTGTAATGGTTGCGCTTTTTTTAACGACAACACTTGTTATAGCCGTATTTTCAGCTCCTGAGGGCACCGTTATTAACGGCGCATTAATATCGCTAAAATCGACCGGGATATTACCATAGGATTCAAGGCTGTTGTAAATGCCGTCATTGTCATTGTCTTGATCCAAATTGTCAATAACTCCGTCTTTATCAAAATCAGCAGGACAATAACCTATTACCAAAGGCTCAGAAAAGCGCGCACGGTCGGGCAAACAATTAATAACAGCCGCAGCGCGGTACTGACCTATGGTTATTGGCGTATAACCTTTGGGGTCCTTTAAAGCGCTGTTGTTGAAAATGTCCTCCCATAAGTTTGTTGTGTTGTTTTTTTTCTGCCATTTAAATTCGTCAAAGCCATCATAAGCCGAACTAGGGATATTAAAAACCACATTTGAAGTACCGTCTTCAAAAAGACAGCTTCCTAGTGTACCAACGGTTAGTTCGGGGCTTATTTTAGGTTCAAGTGTAAAGCCAGAATAAAAAGCCCCAGAAGTTGCAGCCGAGTTTACATTGAAATACGAAACATAAAGCTCGTCAGACCCTACAACAGCCACATCTCCAACAATGTTGTTTACACGATGAATGGTATATGTATCAACCCCTCCTATTGGGATGTCTATTTCTCCTGCTGCTTGTGGTCCGATTGGCGAACCATTAAGCGTAACGGTTGACCCTGATTTACTTAAAACAAACGCACTCCCAGCAAAGGCACCTCCATTTGAAACGCCCGCCCCGTCAACCTCATCTATCCGTGCAATACTCTCAACGTCTCCTGTAGAGGCGCAGTTAAGTGGAGGCACAAAAAACATACCTTGGTTGGCGGAATAGTTATGCCTATTTCTGTTGTTTAGCACAGTATATTTATCTCCTGTGCCTTGAAACAAATAAACGTTTTTGTTTGATGTTATGTACATGTATTGCAAGGGACTCGTTGCCGAATAGCTGGTTCCCTCTACAAAAAAATGCTCACCCGCATTTAATGTATCCTTACCAGACTCAGGATCTTTGTATGGACTGCCATTGATTTCAATCTTAGTACCATCTTCATCGGCAATGATTAGTGCGTTTTCAATACTGCTAAAGCTGTCTCCTCTCACAATAATATAGGAAGTAGCATCTACGGTAGGATTGATGCTAACCAACTGATCTATTCCCATGTCTCCTCCTGTAAAATAGTTTTTTTCATCCTCAGGGGTTAGGGATGGATTATCTATTATTTCATTGCTAAAACTCCCGTATAAGGTTCCTGTATTAACAACAATATCTTTGGTTGAGGTGATAAGCGTTCCAATATTGTCAACAACGTCATCACTATAAAAAGAAGCGATAAAAACCTCATCCTTATCTAATATTACAGATGTTGGTAGGGGGGAATTTAAGGAGGTTGTAGGGGCACCGTTAGCAGTAAACGATATGGCATTGTTGTTTTGCGTACTTACGATTGAAAAAAAGGACATATCGTTATTAGTAGTTCGTTCCATACCTGCCACTCTAAACCGGGTTCCCAAACCATCAAGTCCTTTACTTACAATTGCTCCCGCATGAAAATTGTGTCTTACCCGCACAGAAACATAGATTTCTTTATCAGAAACGATTTTGTATCCTTTGTTTTGAAATATGTGTTGGGCTGTTACGTCACTTGCGATTGCACCAATAGTATTACGATCCAATGCTGAGCTATAAGAGCTATTATTTGTTACGCTAGCAGAAATCCACGCACTCGCCGGGCTTCCTAGAGGTCGTATGCTAAAGTTAGCTAAAGGCTCAGGAGTTGAGATGTAAATATAAACGCTATGAAAATAGTCATCATCAGCATAAATTGTTTGAAAATAGGGCAGCGGCGGAATGTAATGCACCTTGCTAAGCTGTCCAAATAACGACGTGGGCACGCACAAAAAGGCGGCAATAACGCAAATCGGCACTATGTTACGAAGCAACTTTAGCATAGGTTTATGTAACTTGCACGAATGTAATGAATTCTTTACATGTCGGATAAGAAAAAATTATTTACTGGACTCACAGCCCTTTTTTTGATGCTTGTTGCCACAGCAACAGCACAATACCGCATGCCCATTTATACCGATTATCTCACCGATAATTATTACATATTACATCCCGCTATGGCAGGTGCCCATTATGAAGGGATGAAGGTTAGGACATCTTTTAGAACGCAGTGGTTGGAGATCGCTAACGCTCCTTCCATGCAGACATTAAACGTGCACGCAAGAGTAGGCGACAAATCCGGTATTGGCGGTATGTTTTTCAATGATAAAAATGGTTTTCAATCTAGAACAGGAGTACAAGCAACATACGCACACCATATCAACTCCTATAGAGACGTAGATGAAGTAAACCAGCTCTCTTTTGGACTTACCGTAGGCGGTTCTTTTCGTCAACACGACCAAACGGCCTTTGCCCCTTCTTCAGAAGCGGCGGTAAAAGGCGGGGAAGTGAATAGTTCAAGCATGTATGTGGATGTAGGGATGACGTATAATTTGGTCTCTTTTTATACGCATCTTACCGTTCAAAACCTTGTTTTTGTAGGCAAAGACATTAGCGATCAAGTATTGCTCGAAAGCCCAAGGCGTTTCTTGGTGTCGGCAGGAAACTTTTTTGAAATGAAACCCAAGTGGGCTTTGGAGCCTTCCTTTTTGGTTGACTATATCGAATATGTAGACCGTCCCAATGTTGATGTAAGTCTAAAATCACACCACAGCATTCGCCAAACACAATTGTGGCTGGGTACTTCTTATCGAAAAGGACTTACGGATACGCTAACCAACAGCGCAACCGCAGCTTATAGCGAACCATTCACCCAATTTACCCTTTTAACAGGCGTAAAACACCAAAATTGGACCTTTTCATACGCATATACCGTCGGGGTCGGTGACATAAAAATCAAAAACACAGGCTTTCACCAGTTTACACTCGGCATCGACTTTTTAAGCGATAAATACCGCCCAATCATTATACGAGGAATTCTGTAGCTTTGCCTTATGAAAACGTATACACACATAGTTCTAGTCCTTCTTTTATTCGCAACAACACAAAACACTTACGCTGAAGTGTGGGGAAGTACAGGACACCGTGTAATAGGCGCTGTCGCCCAAAAACACCTAACCCCAAAAGCGGCCCAGCAAGTAAACGCACTTTTAGGCGGCATGTCACTTGCCTTTGTTTCTACCTATGCCGATGAAATTCGTTCTGACAATAGATATGACCACCTAGCGCCTTGGCATTATGTCAATATGAATCAAAACACGCGCTACAATGAGGCGGATAAAAACCCCAAAGGCGATATCGTAACAGCCATTCAAACGTGTATAGAAATCCTAAAAAACCCAGTATCGTCTCAAGAAGACAAGGCTTTTTATCTAAAGTTACTTGTGCATTTTATAGGTGACATACACCAACCGCTTCATGCCGGTAGAAAGGAAGATAGAGGAGGAAACAGCATCGACCTTTTTTGGTTTGGCAAGCGCACCAACCTCCACCGATTATGGGATACCGATCTAATTGAGCATTATAATATGAGCTACAGCGAACTGGCAGCTCATTTGCCAAAGCAAACGGCAGACGAAAAAGCCGTCGTCATGACAGCGCCCCTATTGGATTGGGTAGACCAATCTCAAGACCTTGCGAATACCCTTTATGACAAAACACCGCAAGGCACCAGACTGGGCTATGTTTATCATTATCAACATTTCGAAACGGTTCGCGAGCAGCTGTTAGATGCCGGATTGCGTCTTGCCGCTACGCTAAATGCTATTTTTGACCCAGCAGATTAATGGTTGAAATCGAGCGTAAATTTTTAGTAGACAACCCAGCGCAAGCCATTCTTTCTGCACGCCATTCTTTTCAGATTTTTCAAGGCTATATTTCCAATGACCCAGCACGTACCGTTCGCTTGCGCATTGGTGAGGGCAAAGGATTTCTGACCATCAAAGGTGCTTCTTCCGCCGATGGCACCACCCGATTAGAATGGGAGCAAGAAATACCCCTATCAGAAGCAAAAGCATTGATGCCCATATGCTTGCCTGGTGTTATCCAAAAGACAAGGCACCACGTTGTTGAACAGCAACAACTATTTGAGGTCGACGTTTTTGAAGGAGCACATACGGGTTTGGTTATTGCCGAGATTGAACTTAAAAACGCCAAGGATAAAATCCAGCTTCCTGCATGGATTGGAAAAGAAGTTACGGGCGATAAGCGCTATTACAACAGTTACTTAGCCGTCCACGGCATCCCGTCTTAAAACCCCAGATCGCTAAGGTCTTCATCTTTAAAAAAGGATTTTTGTTGTCGTGCCAACGATAGCGAGTCACAATCCAGCGGGATGGAAACAAACGATGGCGCTTCAAACGGCTCTTGCGACACAACTAGTGTAGAGTCTGCATAACAAGCTTTCATATAACTTGCCCAAATAGGCAGGGCCATCGTGGCGCCCTGACCATAAGTAATGGTCTCAAAGTGGGTTGCGCGATCTTCGCCGCCTACCCAAACACCAGTAGCCAAATTCGGCACCATGCCAATAAACCAACCATCACTTTGATTTTGTGTGGTTCCTGTTTTTCCTGCGATGGGATTTTCGAAGGCATAGGGATAGCCCGTGACGATATCCCTAAAAATGGGATTTGTTTTGTCTGCACCCACATGGCGTAGTCGAATACCTGAACCAGCCTCCGTTACTCCTTCAAGCAGCTTTAAGGTTACATAGGCAGATTCCTCACTCAACACATCTTTTGTTTCAGGGGTTGCTTGATAAATTACGGTGCCGTTTTTGTCTTCAATACGCGTGACCAAAACGGGTTTAACATAAATTCCTTTGTTTGCAAAACTGGAATAGGCCCCAACCATTTCATAAACGCTCAAATCTGCCGAGCCAAGAGCGATGGAAGGCACACTGGGGATATGAGAGGTTACACCCAAGTTTCGGGCAAGGTTGGCTACAGGCCTTGGCCCCACTTTGTCAATAAGGCGCGCGCTTATGGTATTAACCGAATTTGCAAGCGCATTTTTAAGCGTTCGCTTTCCGATATACCTGTCACCGGAGTTTTTGGGACACCACGCATCGTGGGCACCAAATTTGGCGGGCTCAACACAGTAATATCCGTCTGGTAGTGAATCACAAGGAGATAGTTTCAACTGGTCAATGGCAGTAGCATATACAAACGGTTTAAAGGTTGAACCAATTTGTCTTTTACCCTGCATGACGTGGTCAAACTGAAAATGACGGTAATTTATGCCGCCAACCCATGCCTTGACATGACCCGACTGTGGCTCCATTGACATCATGCCTGCACGCAGGAAGTGTTTGTAATACCTAATGGAATCGGTTGGCGTCATCACGGTATCTATATCTCCGCCCCATCCAAAAACTTCCATTTCGGTAGGCTCTTCAAAACTTGCCAAGATGCTTTCTTCGTCTATTCCTTGAGCTTTCATTTTTCGCCAGCGTTCCGAGCGTCGCTTGGCTTGCTCCATGATGCGCTCAACCTCATCATCTTTAATCTCTAAAAAGGGCGCCGTTGGATTAAATCGCTTTGTGTTTTGTCTAAAAAACTCTTTTTGCAGCGTAGACATATGCGCACCCACAGCTTGCTCCGCATAGGTTTGAAGCCGAGAATCTATGGTGGTATAGATGCTCAATCCATCTAAATAGAGGTTGTAAGAACTGCCGTCTTCTTTTGGATTGTTTGCGATCCACGAGCGCATGAACTTTTGCAGGTAGGCCCTGAAATAAGTCGCGATACCTTCTCTGTGTGATTGCGGATTAAAGTCCACTTCAATAGGCAGTGCCGCCAAAGAGTCTTTTTGCTTTTGGTCAATCAGCTGGTTTCGCAACATTTGCTGATAAACAATATTACGTCTTTCCCGAACAAGCTCAGGTCGCCTTAAAGGATTGTATAACGACGAGTTTTTAAGCATTCCGACCAGCATGGCAGATTCACTCAAAGACATTTCTTTTGGCACTTTTGAGAAGTAAATGGAGCTTGCAGAGCGAATACCGTCGGCATTATAATTAAAATCATAAATGTTTAGGTACATTGTAATAATTTCGCTTTTGGTGTACCTGCGCTCCAATCGAATAGCAATGACCCACTCCTTGATCTTTTGTACAACCGCCTCTAATTTATTACTTGAACGCACGCCCGTAAAAAGTTGACGCGCCAGCTGTTGGGTAATGGTACTACCACCCCCTTTACTCCCAAGATAAAACAACGCCCTAGCGGTGCCTCTAAAATCAATACCCGAATGGCTGTAGAAGCGCTCGTCTTCGGTAGCGATTAGCGCATCAATCATGCTGCTTGGAATTTCGTCATATGAAATGGGGGTACGGTTGTCGTTAAAATAGAATTTTCCCAAGACCGTGTTGTCTGCAGAAATGATTTGGGTAGCCAAATTCGTTTTGGGATTTTCCAATTGCCTAAAGTCTGGCATTGTCCCAAGCAAGCCCGCAGAGGCAGCGCCAAAGATGCCGGCAACTCCTAGCGTGGCCGCGGCAAAGGCAATCCAAATAAATCGAACAAACTTGCGGTATTTGGTGTTTTTAGTCATTTGGCGAGGTTCTTATTTCTAGTCCAATTTGGTGTAGACCCACAAGCATACTGTCAGCAACAATGCTGTCATTAGGTCGAACCGCTGGACGTAATCTAAACAAATAGTTTCCTGGCTCTTCAAACAAGAACCGTTCCATATATGCAAGTCTTAGCTCGTGCAGATACATTCCAGCACCCAGCCAGCTGCCATCGGCATTAGCCAACCTATAATTAAGGGTGTCGTACTGGGTTAGTCCTTTGGGCGTTGTCACTTCAGCGATAAAGAAAATGTTTGCATAAGGGTAGTCGTTGTCATGGCGTAGTATCCAATATAGCGAAGCCTCATTATTAGCCAAGCGATTTTTATAGGAAAATGTTTTCCACTGGTCTTGTGGCCATCCCTCGTTTGGAAGCTCATTAAAAATAAGCTCACTAGCAGTATCGCAGCTGCCCATCAACACACCTAAAACAAAAAGTAAGAAGTATTTCTTCACGATGGGTTTAGGGTCTTTAGGTGATGGGCGCGCCCTTTTTTAAATATTTTATTGCTGTTGTGCGTGCCTTTTCTGAGTTCCCTCTGCTTGTCCTCGGGCAAGGCAACGACTGACGCACAGCTGTCAGAACAACAATTATCAAGTTTTTCAGCACACGATGGACATTGGATAAAAAGCAAATGACAGCCGTCGTTTGCACAATTGACATGGGTGTCACAAGGAGAACCGCATTGGTGACAAGTGGCGATTACATCGTCAGAAATAGCCTCACTTCTGCGCTCGTCAAAAACAAAGTTCTTACCGATAAACTTATTGTCCAACCCTTGATTTTTCACTTGCCGCGCATATTCAATGATGCCGCCTTCGAGCTGGTATACGCGCTCAAAACCTTTGTGTTTGAAATAAGCACTGGCCTTTTCACAACGAATGCCACCGGTACAATACATCACCAAATTTTTATCTGATTTGTGTTCGGACAAGTTCTTTTCAATAATAGGCAACGAATCACGGAAGGTGTCCACATCGGGCGTGATGGCGCCTTCAAAATGCCCAATTTCACTTTCATAATGATTGCGCATGTCCACCACAATGGTGTCCTCTGCACTAGTAAGCGAATTGAATTCCGCAGCGTTGAGGTGCACGCCTTTATTTGTCACATCAAAGGTGTCGTCGTTTAGGCCATCGGCAACAATCTTATCACGCACTTTTATTTTAAGCTTTAGAAATGATTTGTTGTCTTGCTCGATTGCAATGTTTAGACGCACGTCTTTTAAAAAAGCGATGGCATCCAAATGTTTTTTAAACGCATCAAAACGTGGCGCAGGTAACGATAGTTGTGCGTTGATTCCTTCGTGAGCTACATAAATTCTTCCTAGGACATCTAAGGCATCCCAGCTCATAAACAATTGGTCTCTAAATTCAGACGGATGTTCGATGCGCGTGTAGGCGTAGAAGGATAAGGTTAGTCGTTCCTCTCCCGCCTCGTCGATTAGGGCAGCGCGTTGTTTGGCGCTTAATGTATTGTACAGTTGCATGCTATACAGAATTAAGGTTATGCGGCAAAGATATCAAATTAAATATCGCCAGAAAAAAAGACAGACATATAGAAAATTTCTTTAGCAAAGCGCGTAGCCTATGCCCATAACAACTTTAAATAGTGCTGATAAAACGTAAAGAATTGAAGCTGTGTTATCAAGAATTAAGCAAGGTAAATCTACAATGATTTGTGCTGTTTTTTATACCTTTGGTCTGTGCAGGAGATTAGTAGATTTTATGGAATAATTATTCAGATGTTTTTTAATGACCATAATCCACCTCATTTTCACGCAGTATATCAAGGGTATAAAATTTCTGTAACTATTGATGATGGAATAGTTGAAGGGAAAATGCCTAAAAGAGCATTGAGATTAATTTTCGAATGGTTAGAACTTCACAAAGACGCATTAGCTCAAAACTGGGAAATGATAAAAGAAACGGGTGAATTCAACACAATTGAACCTTTAAAATAAAAATTATGTTAGTGGGTATTGTAAAGGCAGATTATATAAAAGATTATAGCGTTAGCCTTCAATTTGATAATGGCGAAAGTGGAATAGTTGATTTAAAAGACACTATTTTTAAAGACCATAGAAAAATTTTTGAACCATTACGGGAAATTAATTTTTTCAAATCTTTTAAACTTGATAGTTGGACCATGACATGGTCAAACAATGCGGATTTTTCCCCTGAATTTCTATATGATTTGGCAATCAAGAATAAAAAAGCCCATAACACGATATAAGCATAATAAAGGCAAGAATCTAAATATAAAAAGTAAGTTTGTCTTTGGAAACGTATTTTAAAATTAAAAGCATACAGCCCACTAACTAGACCGAAATAAAAAAATCAAGCATGAGTAACGAAAAAGAAGCCAAATTAAAAGCATTACAATTAACGCTAGACAAACTTGACAAAGCCTATGGTAAAGGCACCGTCATGAAAATGGGAGACAGCGTAATAGAAAATATAGAAGCCATTTCTTCGGGCTCTATTGGTCTAGACGTTGCCCTTGGCGTTGGAGGATATCCACGTGGTAGAGTAGTCGAGATTTACGGACCAGAGTCATCTGGTAAAACAACATTAACACTGCACGCCATCGCCGAATGCCAAAAGGCAGGCGGGATTGCTGCATTTATTGATGCGGAGCACGCGTTTGATCGCTACTACGCCAAAAACCTTGGCGTTCAAATCGATGATCTTATCATCTCACAACCCGATCACGGGGAACAAGCTTTGGAGATTGCCGATAACTTGATTCGTTCGGGGGCTGTTGATATTGTGGTGGTCGATTCTGTAGCAGCACTTACGCCGAAAAGCGAGATAGAAGGTGAAATGGGCGATTCTAAAATGGGATTGCACGCACGCCTAATGTCACAGGCTTTGCGAAAACTAACCGCATCCATCAGCAAAACAAAGTGTACCGTTATTTTCATCAACCAGTTACGTGAAAAAATTGGGGTCATGTTTGGCAACCCAGAAACTACGACTGGTGGAAACGCATTGAAGTTTTATGCATCGGTTCGTTTAGACATTCGTCGTTCTACGCAAATCAAAGACAGCGCAGGCGCTGTTTTAGGTAACAAAACACGTGTTAAAGTGGTCAAGAATAAAGTTGCACCCCCCTTTAAATTGGTTGAGTTTGACATCATGTATGGACAAGGTATTTCTCGCATAGGCGAATTGCTAGACATTGGTGTTGAGGCAGAAATCATCAAAAAGAGCGGCTCTTGGTTTAGCTATGGCGACACCAAACTCGGCCAGGGTAGAGATGCAGTAAAAACGCTTTTGGATGACAATCCAGAACTTGCTGAAGAAATTGAAGGCAAGATCAAAGACATCGTTGCCGCAGCGGAATAATCCTAGCGATACCCTTCTTCTATTAGCTTTTCAGTCATAAACTGATGTACCTTTTCTTTTAGTGCAGGCATGTCATCTTTTGTCATTCCCGTTGTTTCAATGGGCGCATGTACATTAGCCCTGACAATGCCTGGCTTTCCCACCCAATATTTATATGAAAACTGGAACGGAAAACGCTTCTTACAATCGGGCAGTGTGATGGGTACTATGGGAATTTGATGTTGAATCGCAAGACTGAAAGCACCATTTTTAAAGGGCGCTAAAAGCACTTCTGGCTCAGGCACTAGCCCCTCTGGGTAGAGCATGATATT
>Ga0209555_10000913_pt1 | contig 23916 bp, 19 predicted proteins | sample SaaInl85LU_5_DNA_FD_184643 | JGI IMG/M metagenome (GOLD analysis project Ga0209555, IMG submission 184643) | Marine microbial communities from expanding oxygen minimum zones in the Saanich Inlet - ESP_85LU_5_DNA (SPAdes) (version 2) | ecosystem: Environmental > Aquatic > Marine > Intertidal... | reverse complement strand
CGCGTAACCGGCGCTTTAAGATATTCCCGGGTTCGGGCCAGTTTAAGAAGAATCCCAAGTGGCTGGTATCTGCAGAGCTGCTAGAGACCAGCGCGCTCTACGCCCATACGGTGGCGAAGATTGAGCCCGAGTGGATTGAACCTATCGCCAAACACCTGGTGAAGCGTACCTATCTGGTGCCACACTGGGAGAAGAAACGCGCGCAGGTGGTGGCTCAAGAGCAGGTACGTCTGTACGGCCTGACAATTGTCCCCGGCCGCACTGTGCACTACGGCGCGATCGATAAACCGGTATCACACGAAATATTTATCCGCTCCGCGTTGGTGGAGGGTGAATACCGCACCCATGCCCCCTTCTTCGCGCACAACCAATCGCTGCTGGAGCGAGTAGAGGCGTTGGAGGATAAGTCGCGCCGGCGTGATATCGTGGTTGACGAGGAGAGTCTGTACCAGTTTTACGCCGACCGTCTGGACGAAAATGGTGGCGCTGAGGTGGTCAACGGTATCGGTTTTGAAGCTTGGCGCAAGCAGGCTGAACGCGATAACAAAAAACTTCTCTTCTTTACCGAGAAGGATGTAATGCAGCGCTCGGCTGAGCACGTCTCTGTCGAGCAGTACCCCGACCAGGTGCAGCTTGAAGGTGTTGAGCTGGATCTGGAGTACGCGTTTGAGCCGGGCAAGCAACATGACGGCATCAGTATTGATGTGCCGCTGCCGTTATTGCCACGTTTGGAGATCGATAAGCTCGATTGGTTAGTTCCCGGAATGCTGGCACAGAAGCTTGAGGCAATTCTGCGTGGCCTGCCCAAGCAGGAGCGTAAACACTTTGTGCCGATCCCTAACTACGTGAAGGAGCTCAGCGACAAGCTCAGCTTTGGCGAGGGCGATCTGTTTGAAGCGATCTCCTTACAACTGCTGCGCCTCTCCGGGCGTCGGGTGCCGGCGCAGTTGTTGCGAGAGGTGAAGCTCGATCCGCTCTACAAAACCAATATTCGAGTACTGGATGCTAACGGCAAGTTGCTGGGGCAAGGGCGCGATTGGGAAGAGCTACAAGCGAAGTTTGGTGGCGCGGCGCAAGAGGCTTTGGACCGTGCGCCCAAGCAGCACTGGGGTGAGACTGGTCTCACAGACTGGAGCTTTGGTAACCTCGATAAACAGGTGGTAGTGTGTCATGCGGGTGGCATTGAGGTAGAGGCCTTCCCAGCGCTGGTAGATGCTGGCGACTCGGTAGAGCTGAAGCTGGAGATGAATCTGCTGGATGCCGAACGGGCGACCTTGCGCGGCGTTGCACGCCTTATGCTGATCAGTATGCAGGCGCATGTTACTCAAGTGCGTCACCGCCTGCCCAAGCTGGCGCAAGCGGTGCTCTACACCAATAAGGTCTTTAACGAGCGTCTACTGCAGGATCAGCTAATGATCTCGGCGGTACTGCAGTTGATTGCTCAGGCTGAGCTGCCAAGATCTGAGGCAGCGTTCAAATCGCTGCGTGATACAGTGCGTGCCGAGCTGTTCGACACGGCCGTCGAGCGGGTTAAATTTGTGACTGAGCTGCACGCTAGTTATCACCGTATCAACAAACAGTTGGGTGGCAAGGTGAACCTGCAGACCGTACCGGTGCTGAATGACATTCGGGCGCAGCTCAGTGCCCTGATCTATCCGCATTATCTTGCTGAGACACCACCGGAGTGGCTAGCGCAGGTTCCACGTTACCTTCAGGCGATTGAGGTGCGTTTAGAGAAATATCAGCGCAACCTGCGCCAACACGTGTTGTGGAGCGAAGAGCTAGGGCAGTGGGCACAGCGCTTGCAGGCTGCCAAGACAAGAGTAGAGACACGTGGAGCGGTAAGCGTTGAGCTGCTCGACTTACGTTGGTGGCTTGAAGAGTATCGCGTTTCACTCTTCGCCCAGGAGCTAGGCACCAGTTTCAAGATCAGTGAGAAACGTCTTAAGCAGCGGTTCACCGAGGTGACCGAATAATGCTCAACAATAAGCCTTAGCTGCATTGCACAATATGGCGCAATGGCTACAATCAGAATTCAGATAGGTTTTAGGTATACCAGATGGCTATCCCAACCCCAAAAGTGACACACACAGTTGGAGCAATAGCGCTCTCAATTGCGCTAATCTCTTCACCCGTACTGGCTGAAGAGACGCATGAAACGGACCCTTGGGAAGGGTTTAATCGTACGATGTTCAGCTTTAATGAGGGGCTGGATCGCGCCATTGTAAAACCGGTGACTCAAGGCTACCGCTTTATTATGCCGGACTTTGCTGAGCAGGGCGTGCATAACTTCTTTGAGAACATTGGCGATGTAAAAACATTTTTCAACAATGTTTTACAGGGTAAACCTAAAGAGGCAAGTGAAGATTTAGGGCGTGTCATTGTGAATACCACCATTGGTATCGGTGGGCTGTTCGACGTCGCAACAACCTTCGGTATCCCGAAGCATGATGAAGATTTTGGTCAGACACTCGGCACCTGGGGTGTGGAGTCTGGTCCCTATTTGGTTCTCCCTCTTTTCGGACCTTCGAGTGTCCGCGACGGAATCGGCCGCATTCCTGATATGATGGTAGATCCGGTGCAGCAGGTCAGCGACGACGATACGCGTTTAGGCTTACAGGTATTGCGCGTAATCGATACCCGCTCACAGCTGCTGGAAGCCGAGGGTGTCATTAGTGGTGACCGTTACACCTTCATCCGTGATGCCTACTTACAGCGTCGTGAATTTGAAGTGAACGATGGTCAGGTCAAGTTCAACGCCGACGATTTCTAGCTAACACCGAATGAACCCGCAAGAACAGCGCATTCTCATCTACTCGGACGATAACGATACCATCGACCGAGTGATTGAGTTGTGTGAACGGTGTGAGGGCGGGCTATTGAGAATATCGGTCTGCCGTGACAGGAGCGAACTGCAAACCCTCTTTGATCACCACGACTGCGCGCTCGCGTTTGTCGATATGGAAAACGACGTCTCTGCCCAAGAGATTGACCGTATCGCCTACAAGTTGAGTCCTAAACCGACCATAGCGATCGTTAGGGCGGGCACGGCTGAATCGATGCTGATAGCGATGCGTAACGGTGCCGATTCGGTCTTTACTCAGTTTGAGATGGCCGAGTCCCCCGCGCAGCTTGTCTATTGTATCGAGCGACAACTGATGCGGGCCGCGCGAATTGATGAGACCGACTATCTTCGCGATACGCTCAGTAAAAGCCTAGAAGAGCTCAAAGCGGATCAGCGCGCTGCGCGCGAGATTCAGGAGCGCATATTGCCGGACGATGTCGAGGATATCGAAGGCTTGCATATAGAGTATGCGATGCAGGCGTCCTTGGTTCTCAGTGGCGATTTCCTCGACATCCTGCGTCTACGAAATGGAAGGGTTCTCTTCTATCTGGCTGATGTTTCCGGTCATGGCGCCTCATCCGCGCTGGTGACTGTACTACTAAAGAACATCACCAGCCGTGTGATGCGCTCGTACCACAAAGAGAAGTCCACCACGCCGGATAACCCCGATGCACTTTTAGCGCTATTCAATCGCGAATTGCTGCTTACCAGCTTGGGGAAACATCTGACCATCTTTGTCGGTCTGATTGATCAGCACGCCAATAGCCTTGATTACGCCATCGGTGGCCACCACCCAATGCCAATACTCGTGCAGGGTGGTGCAGCACGCTCTTTAGAGGGGCGTGGCATGCCGATAGGGCTCTTTGAGGAGCCTAGTTTTGAACGCCATCAGGTAGAGTTAGATCAGAAGTTTGAACTCTTCCTCTTTTCGGATGGCATTCTTGAGGTACTAGGGGGTGACAATCTCGACGAGAAGGAGCAGAATCTGCGCACTTTATGTGGGCAGGCCGACCAGAGCCCAGAGGCTATACTGAAATTAGTGATAGCCGAGGCCGAGAGCCAGCCTGATGATGTTGCAGTAATGATGGTTTCACGTAGATGATCGCCGACTCAGGTCAAATTCTTTTCGCAGTCCAGGATGGGCACTATGTGCTGAAATTTCTGGGTGATGTGCGCTTAACGCTCTGCTCTAACCTAGACGAGCATCTGCGCTCTATTCTGCGCCGTGACGATATTAATGAGACTCTTATCGACTTGACCGAGACGAACAACATCGACAGCACCTCCCTTGGTCTTATCGCCAAACTGGCGATCAAAAGCGCCAAATGTAACCTACCCAAACCGACCCTAGTATCAACCAATCCCGATGTGACCCGCATCTTGCACGCGATGGGGTTCGACTCAGTGTTCCTGTTGTTGGAAGAGATGCCAGCGAGCCGTAAGGACCTGATTCAGGTACCGGTGGTGCAGGAGTCAGAAGAGCAGGTGAAGCAGCGCATCATCGACGCTCATCGGGTACTGATAAGCCTCAACGACGCCAACCGCGATGAGTTCAAAGACCTCATCACCGCGCTAGAGTGCAGTTAGACAGTCACTTTGCACGAGCGATGTATACGAAGTGTATTTCGCGAACTGGCTAATCCGTGAAACATCGTTGATGGTCGTGAAGTACGGCTAGGCCGCACATCACTGCTACAACGCTTCTGCTAAAGCGCGTCCCGAATCCGCTTTACCAACGCCAAGGCCTCAGGATTATCTCCATGCACGCAGAGCGTATCTGCACGCACTTCCAGTCGCTTGCCTGACTCAGTCACCACGAGCTGATCCTCAGCTAAGAGCAGTGCCTGCTCTAACGCCTTATCTTCACCGTGCACTGCATGCGCTTGTGAACGCGCAACCAGTTTGCCCTCATCGGTGTATGCTCGGTCAGCAAAGGCCTCAAACAGCAGTGCGAGACCATACGCTTGCGCTTCTTTACGATGTTGCCCCTGCTCGGCGGTGGCTAACAGCATCAGTTTGAGTGGGCGGTAGTAAGAGGAGACCGCACGCATCACGCTAGCGCGAGTAGCGTTATTGGCCATCATGTCGTTATACAGCGCACCGTGAGGTTTTACGTATGAGAGAGGGTAGTTGAGGCTCTGGGCAATACCGTCCAGCGCGCTAATCTGAAACAGAATCAGCGCTTCAAGCTCGTCGGCGCTCATCTTGATTGAGCGCCGGCCAAAACCTTGTAGATCAGGGTAGGAGGGATGCGCACCCGCTTGAACGCCGGCCGCTTTGGCTAGCTCAAGCGTACGCCGCATCGTCAGCGGATCGCCAGCGTGCCCGCCACAGGCGATATTGGCTTGGTCGAGCAGCGGCATAAGCTGCTCATCCATGCCCATCGTCCAAGCGCCGTAGCCTTCGCCTAAGTCTGCGTTCAGTAGCATTGATTTCATCCTATCGGGAAATACGCCTCGCGTACATCCCTCGTACTAGCGATATAGTCGCCTCAAGCGGCGACCTACAAACTTTATCGCGTCATGCGGCTAGGCCGCACAACCCTCATACACAGGTCGCGACTGCTGTGTTTAGGACTTAGCCAACAACTGCTCCAGCTTAACCTGATCCGCCGCAAAACCACGGATGCCCTCAGCCAGCTTCTCAGTCGCCATCGCATCATCATTTTGGGCCCAACGGAACTCACCTTCAGAAGGGCCGTGCTTTGCATCGCTGCTGCTCGCTTTAGCCGCATCTAGGCGACGCTCAACCTCACCCTGAGTTGCTGCCAGCTCTTCCAGCAGGCCAGGACCAATCGTCAGACGGTCACAACCGGCCAGAGAGATAATCTCGCCCGTGTTACGGAAGCTCGCGCCCATCACAACCGTGTCATAGCCGTTCGCTTTGTAGTAGTTGTAGATACGAGTTACCGACTGTACGCCAGGATCCTTATCGCCGCTGAAATCAGCCTCTGGAGACTGTTTTTTGTACCAGTCTAGAATACGGCCAACAAATGGAGAGATCAGGTAGGCACCTGCATCAGCACAGGCCTGCGCCTGAGCGAATCCGAACAGCAGAGTTAGGTTACAGCGGATACCCTCTTTCTCTAGCTCACGCGCTGCCTGAATACCTTCCCAAGTAGAGGCGATCTTGATCAGAACGCGATCTTTGCTGACACCCTGAGCGTCGTAGAGCTCGATCAGGCGGTGTGCTTTTTCGAGGGTCGCTTTAGTATCGAAGGAGAACCGCGCATCAACCTCAGTAGAGATGTAACCCGGCACAATCTTAGTGATCTCGGTACCGATCAGTACCGCCAGGTAGTCGGTCATGTTCGCCAGCATCTCAGCGTCTGAGCCGCCCTGAGTCTGCGCCCAAGCGCGTGCCTGGTCTAGCAGAGGAGCATATTTAGGATCCTGGCTCGCTTTGAGTAGCAGAGACGGGTTAGTGGTTGCATCCTGCGGCGTGAATTGACGAATCGCGTCAATATCGCCAGTGTCGGCAACGACTGTGGTCATCTGTTTAAGAGCACTCAGCTGGTCCATTTCTCATCCTTCTCTAATCGAGTTTGGTTTGTTAATGCATTTAGTTGGTTTAAACCGTTTCGGTTTCGTCTACAAATTTTAGCGCCTCGCGGAACACTTCAACGCCCGCTTCGCGCTTGTGGCCGTTCTCACTTAGGTGGCGGCGGAACTGCTTGCCGCCGCGCTGCCCATGGAACAGGCCCAATGCGTGTTTCACTACACCATAGAGCGACCAGCCATCGGCCATGCGCTGCTCTATGTGCGGGATAAACTGCTCGGCTACCTCATAACGAGTCGGTACCGCGTGCACGTCATTGAATAGGCGAGCGTCTACCTGGCTTAGCAGCGGATAGGGGTTCTGGTACGCCTCGCGCCCAATCATTACACCATCCACCTGTTGCAAGTGTGTGTCGCACTCATCCAGCGTTTTGACACCGCCGTTGATGATCACCTCAAGCTCGGGGTGAAGTTGCTTAATACAGTAGACATAATCGTAGATCAGCGGCGGGATCTCGCGATTCTCTTTAGGGCTTAGGCCCTGCAGAATCGCCTTGCGCGCATGGATGGTAAAACTTTTGCAGCCACTGCCTTTCACCGTGTCAACGAAGGCCTGTAGTAGTTCAAAACTATCCAGGTCATCAATACCCAGACGGTGCTTAACCGTCACCGGAATCTTGGTGGCCGCCTGCATCTCGCCGAGGCACTCAGCCACCAGTTGCGGATGCGCCATCAGACAGGCGCCAATCATATTATTCTGCACGCGATCCGAAGGGCAACCCACATTGAGGTTTACCTCGTCGTAACCAAACTCCTCAGCCAGCTTGGCGCACTGCGCCAAATCTGCCGGGTTTGACCCGCCGAGTTGCAGCGCAATCGGATGTTCAGATTGGTTGTAGCTCAAGAAACGCGCCGGATCGTTATGCAGCAGCGCGCCGGTGGTGACCATCTCAGTGTAGAGCAGCGTATGGCGGCTCATCAGACGGTGGAACACTCGGCAGTCGGATGTTGTCCAGTCCATCATGGGCGCCACTGAGAAGCGGCGTGAGAAAGTTTCTTGAGACAAAATAGTATATTCGCGCGTTGGTTTATAAGGCCTAAGTCGTAGTTTACTGAATTTTTTGGGGCAGTTCTTCAACTCTTATGCGAAATCGTGCTCTCGTGCTCGCGACCTGCATCAGCTCCTTTAGGCCGAGTGACTTTTTGCTCTCGCTGAATCTCGACTTTCTCATTGGATCTCCTCCATCAGATTATGATGTCAGAAATCTCTGGTTTTAACCTGTGCGGGATTAGGGCGAGACCACGCAGAGGCCTAGGTGTAGCTTTTTTCAAACTTGATGCTAAAATGCTGTATGAATATACATATATGGTTTGGTTAGCGCTTATGCAAAAAGAAACTCATCGTTATGGCGAATCTCTACGACGCTTCGCCGAGCAGTGGACGGATTCCCAAATCCGTGAAGCGATTGCCGATGAGGAGCGTATACTGCGTGATCAGTCGTTATCTGATGTGGCCCGGGATAATTCAAAACTAATTCATGAGATCTATCTAGAGGTGCTTAACGAGCGGGATTCTAACTCTGCTGCCTGAGGTAGTTGCTTGAAGCACAATCCAGTCTGGCTCATCCGAAAACGCAAACCGTGCCACTGCGCTGTATTATTGATTTACTTGGCGGATGAATCCTAATCATGCCTATTGCCTTGTAAATAGTTATCTTGGGTCCATACTGAAAGAGTGCAGGCTTCCTCGTCTGCCCTTATCCAAAAGGCTTTATCGTGCCCAACTCAAATGATGACTCCGACAACCCTTGGAGGAGTGCAACTCCATCCCCTCCTGATATTAACCAGATGACTGAACAAGCCATTAGCCGACTGAGAGGTTTATTGAGTGGCGGTGGTTCAGGCCAAAACAGTAACGCGAGCCTCAGTAAGTACCTGACGATCGGGTTTTTTATACTGTTAGGCTTCAGCCTTTGGTCAGCTTACTACACGGTACCCAGCGATTCTCTCGCTGTTGTGCAGCGCTTTGGTAAGTACCTCAAAGAAGTACCTCCGGGGCTGCACTTTAAGGTGCCTCTGGGTATTGATCAGACAACGATTGTTCCGGTCAAGCGCCAGTTAAAACAGGAATTTGGTTTTGCGACCCCGGGTGCCCAAGATGCTTATCAGGGTGAGCGCGATGGTCGACGTGAAACACAAATGGTGACTGGAGACTTAAATGCTGCGCTGGTGGAATGGGTGGTGCAGTATCGCATCGCCGATCCGGTCAAATTTCTTTTTGAAGTACGTGAGCCTGCAGAGACGCTCCGTTATGTGTCGGAATCGGTCATGCGAGAGGTCGTGGGCGATCGTACCGTAGACGAAGTGATTACTATTGGTCGTCAGGAGATTGAGATTGAAGCGCTTGTGAAAATGCAAGAACTCTCAACCAAGTACGTGATGGGCATCAGCATTGACCAGGTGCAATTAAAAAATATCAATCCACCCAAGCCCGTTCAGGAATCCTTTAATGAGGTGAATCAAGCGCAACAGTCCAAAGAGAAACTCATCAATGAGGCTAGGCGGGAGTACAACAAAGTTATTCCTCTGGCTGAGGGTGAAAAGGATCAGCGTATTCGGGAGGCGGATGGTTATCGCCTTAAACGGATCAATGAGGCTGAGGGTGACGCCCTTAGATTTAATGCGCTGTTCGCCGAGTATCAAAAGGCGCCGGAGGTCACACGTCGTCGTATCTACATTGAAACAATGCAGGCTGTAATGCCAACAATTGAATCAAAAGTGTTGATGGATAGCGCAGGATCAAGCGCGCTACCACTCCTTAATCTCGTGGGGGAGAGGAGCGGAAACAATGAAAAATAATCGATCTATCGTTGTCCTGATTGCAGCCACGGTGAGTCTCTTTGCCCTCGGGAGTTCTTTGTATACCGTTGATGAAGTAGAGCAGGTCATTATTACCCAATTCGGCAAGCCGGTTGGCAAGCCGGTAACAACGGCTGGCCTGAAATTCAAACTACCCTTTGTGCAAGAGATAAATCCCATCGACAAACGTGTGCTCGAATGGGATGGGGCGCCCTCCGATATGCCAACAAAGGATAAGTTGTACATTTCGGTCGATTTGTATGCCCGCTGGCGGATTGTTGACCCATTGCAATATTTCTTACGTTTGCGAGACGAGCGCAGTGCGCAATCAAGGTTGGACGACATTCTCGGTAGTGAAACGCGTAATGCGGTTGCGAAGCATGAATTGATTGAGATTATCCGCACGACTAAGGGCCGAGTACCACTTATAGACACTGCTGTGCTTGTCGAATCAGCCACATCCTCAGAAGATCAAGGCGCTACCCTGGGTGCGCTAGTGCCGATTGAAAAAGGTCGCAAATTGGTGGAACAGGAGATCTTCAAGGCCGCAGCGGAAAAGGTGGGAGTCTTCGGTATTGAACTGTTGGATATCCGGTTTAAACGAATCAACTACAACGAAAGCGTGAGGCCAAAAATTTACGACCGTATGATCAGCGAACGTCGGCAGATAGCTGAACGTTTTCTATCAGAAGGTAACGGAGAGGCTGCCAGAATCAGAGGGAACAGGGTGCGTGACCTCAATAAGATTCAGTCCGAAGCTTATCGTCAGGTAGAGGAAATTCGTGGTTTAGCGGATGCCAAAGCTGCTGAAATTTACGCCTTCGCTTACAATCAAAGTCGTCAATCTGTGGAGTTTTACGAGTTCACACGAACGATGGCGGCTTATCCGCAAATTATTGGTAAAAACACCACTATCGTTCTCTCCACTGACAGCGACCTGTTTAAATTCCTAAAAGGAACGCAAGCAGCCACCGACTGATGTTATCTCAAGATCGCTAACACATTATTTACCTGCATTGCCCGCTAGTGCTTTACGAAAGAAACCTTTGACTCCACAACCAATAATGCTTCAGTCTTTAGAGCATTAGAACAATCATACAATTAAGATCTGCGGGATCTAAAAGGAGACGCAATGGCAGTCAAAGAGATGACCGATGAGGAACTGGATACGCATTTTCGCGAGCTGGTTACCCTTTTTATTGATCAAGGTAACGAACTCGCTAAGCAGAGTAATCCGGAGAACGTCAGCCTTGCTTTACTACACGCTGCTTCTCGGTATAACGCCTTTGTTGTTGCTTCACATGCTGAATCGCTGGCCAAGTACGAACAGGATATAGCGGGTGCCAAAAGCTATTTTCAAGCCAGATATAGCGAAATGCTTGATGAGAACCTAGAAGACTACAAGCGGGTCTACACCACGGGCTGACTAATACTTTTTTTGATTAAAGTGTGGCAAGGACCTAGTTTTTGGTCGGTTGTTGGCCCTATCTTCGTTTATCAACTCCGGCGTCCAGCGCACCGGCTACTCCAACATGCACAGGGGCAACGTATCCAGTGTCGTCTAGGGGGATTTATGCAGCGATTTCTTAATCGAATACTTAAGAGTGATGAGGAGAAAGAGGCGGATCGTAAGAAGCGCCGTCAGAACCCGCATCACGTCAAGTCAAAGCGACATTGGGACTGGGATACGGGGTACGGGGATATCGATATCGAGTCCACGTCTGATGAGGATTTGATCAACCCAGACAAGCCCTAGATTCTCCTAGAGTTCGAGGCGCTGGATAATCTGATCGAGTTTGCGCTCCAGCGCCTTATTGTGTTCCAGAATCTCCTGGTTCTGGCGGCGTAATTCACGGTTCTTAACGCTTGTCTCGGCAAATCCAAAGAAGCCGTTTGCCAAAATTGCACCGATGAACCCGACTAGGCCGACGCCTACGTAAAAAATAAGTGCTACCAAGGATCGGCCTCCGACAGTGACCGGGTAGAAGTCCCCAAATCCAATGGTTGAGGCCGACATCTGCAAGGTCCAAAACGCGTCTGCGTAGGTGAGTATGTTGGCACTCTCGGCGCCATGATGGGTTTCAAACCAGAGAAGGGGCAGCGCGAGTATCGCGATCAATAGGTACAGTAGGCTAAAAGCCGCCAGAAATAGAAAACCGTTGTTGTAGTTGGTTACGCCAAACTCATCCTGATGCTTCAGTTTTGCTTTAATACGCTCCACCACGACTGTCACTCTCCGTCTCTAAACCTCAGTTGGAGCCTGAGATTAACAAATCTAGATTCGGTATCAACTGAATAGGCGATCTGGCAAGCTCAGTTTTTCGAATAACGAGAGGTAACAGTGAACATTTGGAGCATCTGCAGATGAATACTCGAATTTTAGAGGGCTATGAGATCAGTGATGAGGCGGTTTACGCCTTTGGCGATCTGACGGCTGTCGTGACATTCGAACAGGGTGTGATGAAAAATGTGATTGTCGGCTCGACTTATGGTGATTTTTCGGACGCCGCTTTGATGGATGTACTGACAAATGGCAAGCCGATCGGTGATGTACAACAGTGGCTGGCATATATTCAGCCTGATCTGGATCTGTCGATGGGAGCTGGCGGTAGGCAGGCCATAGATGTGTTGATGCCCGAGACGGTGCAGACCTTTTCGGGTACCGATGGCAGTGGAAAGGCGTGGATTATCGGTTTTGATGGCGAAGCGTTCGCTTTTGCACCGCGTGATAGCTCTGCACCTGCTCACTACGTATCGCTTGATGCGCTGAACATTGTTGAGGATCTGGCTATAACCTCTAGGTGCATCGACGTAGATACCTTTGTAGTGAGCGGCCCGTCGGCAGAAATGCTAACTTGGCTGCGTACTAAATTGGCTCAGACCGCTCGCTAACTTTTATCAACTCTCTGCGTCGCAAGGGGGACCCCGTCCAAAATCGCTCGAAGCTGTGCTCACTGAAAGCGCGACATAAATCTCACCATCGATTCATGGCTTCGGTCCAGCTCAACCTCAATCGGTCGGTCAGTAAATCTGCGGCCATCTGAAATCGCGCTGACAAAGTGACTTGAAGTCATACGCTTCTCGCGTTCTGCGTGGAGTTTGCGGCGATCCACGATGGTCTTTCGCCGTTCTGGCCCCTCATGCAGAGAGAAGTGTTTTTTCAGCCACCACTCTTCAGCCTCTTTGAGGGAGTGGTGTCTTGGGCTGGCGCGTTTGCGTCTATCCATATCGGTCCAGAAAAGAATAAATTGCCCAGCCTTGAAGTCCTTTATTAGCCGCAAGTTGGGTCTGTGCATCGATAGTTCCTCTGTGGTTTTGCTTAAAGCAAAGTGCACGCCTTTCTGATCGTACACAAGCCTGCTGCTTAGATTCTGATCACATCAGAGTTTTCTGATATACTGCGCGCCGCTAAAATTTCGTGTCATGGCGCCAAGGGTATTATGGAAAACATCGTCGTATCAGCACTCTACAAATTTGTCACACTCGAGCAGCCAGAGAGCCTGCGCGAACCCCTGCTGGAGTTCCTCAATCAGCAGGATATTCGCGGCACGCTGATCCTCGCAAACGAAGGCATTAACGGCACGGTCTCAGGCTCGCGCGAGGCGATTGATGCGCTGTACGACTGGTTCCACCAGCACCCACCACTGGACAGCGTTAGCTACAAAGAGTCCTTCTTTAACGAGCAGCCGTTCTACCGCACAAAAGTAAAACTCAAGCGCGAAATTGTTACGATGGGTGTTGAAGGTATCGACCCGCTCAAAGCCGTAGGTACCTATGTGAAACCAAAAGATTGGAATGCGTTGATCTCCGATCCAGAAGTGCTGCTGATCGACACCCGTAACGACTATGAAGTTGATATAGGTACATTTAAAGGTGCGATTAATCCTGTCACTGACACGTTTCGTGAGTTCCCTGACTACGTCAAAGAGCACCTGAACCCGGAGAAACACAAAAAAGTCGCGATGTTCTGCACCGGCGGTATTCGCTGTGAGAAGTCGACGGCATTTCTAAAAGAACAGGGGTTTGACGAGGTGTTCCACCTTGAAGGTGGCATCCTGAAGTATCTTGAAGAGGTACCGGCTGACAACTCAATGTGGGACGGTGAGTGTTTCGTTTTTGACAACCGTGTCTCGGTGGGTCACGGGTTAGAGCCGGGCGACTACCAGCTCTGCCACGCTTGCCGAAAACCACTCTCAGCTGAAGATCGCGGGCGCCCAGAGTTTGAAGAGGGGCTCAGCTGTCACCACTGTCATGACACTGTGACAGAAACGCAGCGTCAGCGCTTCAAAGAGCGTCAGCATCAGCTTGAACTAGCGAAAGAGCGTGGAGAGCACCATATCGGTAAAGATGCGCTCAAAGAGTTCGAGCAGCGTCGCGCCGAGAAAAGAGCAAAACGCGAAGCGCAGCGCCAAGCTAACCAAAAGTAACGATGCACACCGAGCCGATCATCTGTAGGAGCGATGTACGGCAAAGCCGTATTTCGCGACCAGTTTGCCCCCTAAAGCTCAAACTACAGATTCCGAAGCAGAAATCTTGCTGTTTGATCTACCCGCTTGAGAGTAGGTTTAAATCTTTTCTAGCGGGCGGTGCGTAAAGCCCAGATAGTCGAACTGCGGAGTGAGCTTTAATGGCTGAGAAACAGAAAAACGTGATGGGAGAGGATCTGGAACAGTGCGGTTGCGACCCGATGACCGGTTACTTTCGTGATGGCTGCTGTAATACCGATGCATACGATCGCGGTTCGCACACCGTTTGCGCGATACTGACCGACGAGTTTCTTCAATTCTCCCTTAGCCGCGGTAATGACCTGATTACTCCTCGGCCCGAATATGATTTCCCGGGGCTTAAAGCCGGCGATTCCTGGTGCCTGTGCGCGTCGCGTTGGCTTGAGGCGGAGGCTTTCTACTGTGCACCGCCGGTAAAGCTGAGCTCTACAAATATCGCTGCGTTGGAACGAGTCGACCTAGAGATGCTCAAGCGATACTCGCATGAGCAGCTGCACTAGCTCCCATCTTGACCTTTTGATTTATTTGAAACTGTAGACCCTTGTTGGCGCGTTTGGATTGTAGAACTGCTGCATCTGCGGTGCTAAATTTGCTAGCCTTTGTTGGCGATTTCCTGGCGCAGGGTGGGTACTCAAGAACTCCGGTGGCGCACCCTTACTGTTGGCGCCCATCTTCTGCCAGAGCGTAGCAGCAGCGTCCGGGTTATAGCCGGCACGTGCTGCTAACTCCATGCCGAGACGATCGGCTTCGAGCTCGCCTGTACGACTGTTGGGCAGCGTAATCGCGACTGCAGCGGCCAAAGGTGCGCCTGTAAGCGCGAGATCGCGGTATTCACTGTTCTCGGTTGCTACACTCAGTGCCACCATCCCGAGTTGCGTCGCCATCGCCACGGACATTCGTTCCGCTGTGTGGTTCGCCAAGGCGTGAGAGACCTCATGCCCAATCACCTGAGCGAGTTCATCATCGGTGGGTTCGAGCTTCTCAATCAAGCCCGTGTAGATTGCCATGCGCCCACCGGCCATACACCAGGCATTAACAGTCTCTGGGTCATCAATGACGCTGATGCTCCAGTCCCAGTTACGTGTGTGGGGAAAACGCTCGATCGCTTGGTAAACTATCCGCCCCGCAATCTCCTGGACGCGCTTAACCACAACCGCATCGGTGTCCACCTTGCCCTCATCTTTGAGCGGGGCCAGCATCTCGGTATAAGCAGCTTTGGAGGCGTTGATCGCTTGCGAAGGTGAAACCAGCATTAGTTGGCTGCGACCGGTGGGACTGGTACTGCAAGCGCTGAGCATCGCAGCTAAAGTGAGTGTTAAGCCAAGCTTGGAAAGTTCTGTCATTGAAAGGCTCGCGATTAGACTGAAGCTAAGCGAATGTTAAACCACAAGCAGCACGTCTGTCTGCGATGGATCCAGATCAAATCGCATACTGACCTGTTGCTGCTGCTCATGGCTCATGCGGTTGAAAAGAAAGTCGCGCGTATTGCCTGGATGACCATCTAGATAGAGCTGGCTGGTGAGCAGCTCAAAGCCTTGGTCGATAACTTTCACGTGGATATGGGGCGTGCGGCCTGGATAGGGCACCGGTTTAATGGTTGTAAAACTAAAGCGTCCATCGGCATCCGTACGGGCGCGTCCAAAGCCCTGAAATCCAGCATCGCGAGGTTCTGCACGACGATCTGCTGTGTGCAGGTAGCGTCCCGTTGCGTCGCACTGCCAGATCTCCACAAATGCGTTAGCAATAGCGTCCCCATCGCTGTCTACTAGCTTTCCGGTGAGCTGAATAACTTCTCCACCGGCAGCTTTTACCGCACCTTCAATCTTTACCAAATCATTATCGACATCATCGAATCGCATTGAAGAGGTAGGATAGAAGGGACCCTCCATCGCTAAGGGTGTGGGCGCAAGCGCGTTGGCTATGGGGGCTAGCGGTAGCAGGGCCGCAGCGGTTAGCAGAGAGCGGCGTCTTGAGTTGATCTTCGACATGTAAAAACCTCCTGTCACTGTTTCTTACTGCTACGTCGATTTCGCCAGTTGGATTTCAGTTTAGCCGGATAGCTGATATTTGACCTATAGTGGTACCAGTTAACAAGAAGGGTGAAATTGATGCGCAAAGTGGCACTGTTTGGTTTGTATCTGCTGATCGTCGCAGCTCCGCTGATGGCCTCTTGGTACTTCGTGGGCCACCCACGCATCTTCTGGCAAGAGCTCGGCTCTATACTCGGTATTCTCGCGTTCGCGATGATCCTGTCAGAATTTGTGCTGTCGGGGCGTGTTAAATCTTTCTCGCGTAAAGTGGGTATGGATGCAACGATGAAATTTCATCGCATCATTGGTTGGTGTGCGCTTGTCGCCGCTCTCGTTCACCCCTTTCTTTATGAATCCACGCCAACGACTGGGCCTTGGCCTTGGGACAGCACGCGTCAATTTGCTGTTGCTACTGACTTTGCCGCTATCTCCACGGGCGTGATCGCCTTCATACTGCTACCGGTGCTGGTTGTGTTGGCTGTTTGGCGCTCGTCATTAGATTACCGCTATGAGACCTGGCGGCGGCTCCACGGGGTGATTGCCGCAGCGCTCGTCGGCCTTTTGCTACATCATACGCTTGCCGCTGGGCGTTACGCAGCCCATGAAACAGTAGCGTTGATCTGGCAAGTAATGGCATTGGTTGCACTGTTAACGCTAGTCCAACGATATCTGATTTCGCCGATCAAACAGATGGGAAAACCGTGGAAAGTGAGTCGGGTAGAGCGGCTGTCAGACAGACAGTGGCGCTTGAGTCTGCTGCCTGACGGCCATGAAGGTATGGATTATCAGGCGGGGCAGTTCGCTTGGCTCAAGCTCGGGCGCTCGAGTTTTTCGATCAGTGAAAACCCCTTCTCCATCGCCTCGGCACCCGCAGAGGGGCCTGAGATCTGTTTTGTTATCAAAGAGCTGGGTGATTTCACCTCATCACTGGGTCAAACAGAGGTAGGCACCCGAGCTTATCTGGATGGTCCTTACGGAAGTCTGATAGTTGATGGCCGCTCCGAACCCGGTGTCGCAATGATTGCCGGCGGGGTGGGCGTGGCACCGATGCTTGGAATACTGCAACAGCTCAAACAGACCAACGATCCGCGCTCACATCGATTGATATATGCGAATCGCACAGAGGATCAGATTGTCTGCCGAGAAGAGCTAGCTGACGATAACCCAATACTCGTCCTATCAGAGCCGAGTGAGGGCTGGCAAGGTGAGGCCGGTTTGATTGATCAGACGCTTATCGAACGCAGCTTCACCGACGCACAGTTTGCAACCTGGCTGTTTGTTATCTGCGGACCTGTACCGATGATGGATCAGGTCAGTCTGACACTCAAAGAGAAGGGCGTATCTAACGATCGTATCCTGCTGGAGCGGTTTAATTACGACTGACAATCTGTCCTGACAGGATGACAAAAACAGACTGCTCGCACATCATTCGATCGGATAAATTGTCTGCCGCCGATCGCGTTTACCAATAATTAATAAAATTAAGTTACTGTTTTTAAAGAGGTAATATCTAGAAGTGTCATAAGTGACACTCACGTCATAACTCCCGTTGACCCTGTTTGCCATACCTGACATAATTGTCATAAGTGTGTCAATTTGTAATTTGACATAAATCTGAGCAATTTAGGGTAACGACGGCACGATGATCCTTGACCAAAGGCAGGTCCTGATCAAAGAAGATTTCGAGTCCGCATCGACTGTGTACGATGTGGCCGAAATGCGTGAACTGCTGGCACGAGCAGGAGCCAGCTATACCCTATTGGATGGGTCATCTCTCAGTCCCATACCGTTTGTAGAGGGCCGGCAAAACGGACCCAACCTCGAACTCCTCCTACCCGATGGCACCATTGTCATTATTCGTGAGTTCTTCGGTGACATGGGCACGCCCTATAGCCCTCAGACAATGCTGGCCAGTTTTGGGCCCGAAACAGCAGTCTATTTCCCTGACTACATTCCGGGCTTGATGCAGACATCCTATGGCGGCTTGTCGGGTGCAATCCCGATGTTTGGAACTGCTGCTCCAGCGGCAGCTGCGGGCGGTTTCACCCCTGCTATGATGGCTATGGGTGCTGCAGCACCAGCTGCTGCACTGTTAGCGCCTACGCCTGAGGGTGGCGATATCAATGTGATGACCACCCTAGGCGGTGTGGGTGGAGCAGTTGCCACCCCACTCGCGAGTATCACCAGTATTGTCACGACGTTTGGAAACGAACTTGGGTTTGGTGAGGACATAGACGATGCAGTTGTGACCGTTAAAACGGCGAACATAGACAACGGCGAAATTATCGAGTTGGAGTTTGCAGGTAGGACCTACGAAGCGGTCGTCAGTAATAACAAAGCGCTGTTTGCCCTAGAGGCAACTGAGCTGCAGGCCCTTGATGAAGGGCTTTATGACATGGTTGCGACGCTGGTGTCAGATGCTACTGTCATAAATGATATCGGCATTACGATAGATCGCATAGCGCCGGTGTTTAACAGTGATGAGTTGGACCTGAGCTTTGATGAGGGTATTACTGTTTCGTTGCTCGACAGTGCTGACATAGGTGTCGGAACCGCGACCGATGATAGCACGCTGACTTACTCGCTTGACGGTGTTGATAAAGCTGCTTTTTCAATTAACTCGCTGACCGGAGCAATTAAATTCAAAGCAGCCCCCGATTTTGAGCTGCCAGTTGATGATAACGGCGACAACGTCTACGAATTGACGCTTATCGCGACTGATATCGCTGAAAATGTCACAGAGAAAGCTATCACGATAGAAGTGTTAGATCTTGATGAGAGTGACACAACAGCGCCGGAAATTCCGACGGTCGATACTCAAAATGTTTCTGACACCCTTCCCATAATTGAGGGCACAGCTGTCGTAGGGGCGAGTGAGCAATTAACAGTCGCCGTGAATGGCGTCGTTGTTAATGTTACACCCGATGAGAATGGCGATTGGTCCCTTAATCTGCGCGCGAACGACCTTGATCTTGTAACAGGCACTCTCACAGAGTTGCAGCAAGGTGTTATTTACGATGTAGAGGCAACTGTCACGAATAGTGAGTCGCAGCTCACTTCAACCGATGAGACAACCCGCGAACTGCGTGTGGCGCCACCAAGTCCGACGGTCAACGACCTGGAGCTCGTCAATGTTGGGTCTCCTGTTTTTACTGGAACATCTCCTGAGCTCAACGAAAATCTTAAGCTTATCGTTAAAGTGAGCCAAAACACCTTAGCTGGTGAAGAGCTTATTGAATATGAAGTGACACCGGTTGCCAGCCAGACAGAGGCGGGAGTGTTTGAGTGGACGTTGGATACGGCAACTGCAACACCGCTGGAAACGTCAGGAGTTGCGACTGAATTAAGCCTTCCCCTCAATGATGGTGACTACCGAATCACGGCACGGGTCGCGATGTACCTTGATGGCACGGAGTTGATGAGCAGCGACCTAGCTACTGATGAATTCACCGTCGATCTCAGTGCGTCGGTAGCTCCCGTTGTAACTGACTCTGTTAGTAATAATCCGTCACCAACGATCAGCGGCACCGCAAACCTTAAAACTGCGGAAACGCTCGATATATCGGTAGTTGGCGCAGATGACCAAGTTATCGTTAGCTATGAGGATGTGACAGTCGTTAATGGCGCATGGTCTATTGATTTGGCCAGTGCTACTCCCTCTTTCGGGACCTGGTCGCAGCCGACTGCGAGCAGTGACAGCTCTTTTACAGTGCGAGCATATGTGCCTGAAACAGAGCTTGAGGATGTTGGCTCGCTCAGAATAGATCAGGTTGTACCCAAGGTTAAACTCTGGATAGACACCACCGAGACGCTGACCGAGAACAACGCAGGAATGTACCAGCTCAATATTTTGTTCTCCGAAGAGTTAGCAGACTGGCCACCCGATTTCACGGGTCTTCAGATCAGCGGTTTGGGCCTTGCTGTTGATGATCAAAACGCCCTTATTGCTCCGGTAGTCGACCCCCAAAATCCGCTGAGATTTACTGCGGACTTTGTGCTTGATACGCCTTTCGAGGGCATTGGAACAGCGGTGATTCCAGCAGATACGTTTGTTGACCTGGCCGGTAACGGGCTGGAGCTATTGGAGCTGTTTAATCCTGAAATCGATACGGTAAAACCACAGGAGCTGTTGCTCTCAATAAGAGATACGGGCGAGTCTGCGACCGACGGTGTAACGCGTAGCGCCTTGGTGCAGGTCTCTGGGCTCGAGAAGTATACTGTGCTCAGTTACTCACTCGACTCAGGTACAACTTTTATTGACAAGCTCGCCCCTGACGGTGGGTGGATGCGCTCCGAAGATACCTATGTAACCACGCTAGAGCTTGCAGAAGGTCAATTAACTTCTGAACAAGTCCGCGTTTATCAAACCGATGCAAGTGGAAATGTCGGCGAGCAAATATCCCTGTTCCTCGATCGTAATTACACGATAGATACGAGTATTCCGTATTTCTCTGAGATGCTTGTCAGCTATGTTGTTGATGAGAATAAACAGGCTGACGTCACCATCGTTGCTAAGTTGGATCCGAGTGCAAGGATCGACTGGTCATCTCTGGGACAGACTGACACGAGTTACTTGCAGTTGTCGAATCTGAGCGGAGAGATAGACCAAGCAATACTGGTGGTACCTACCGATACATCTGGAGTGGTACGTGAACTCCATTTTGAGGTGCAGGGTGTTACCGTAAATGATACATCGCAGTACATCACCCCAGTCAGCTATTTCGTCGACACACTGATTGCCAATGATCTAGCCGGCAACGAGTTGCCGCAGGTGGACACACTAGATGCCATGACGGCGATTAGCTACAACGTCGGTGCATCTATCTTGGGCGTTGATACTGACAGCGGTATTCTGCGCCCAGACGCTGAGTTCACGGTTGCGAGTTTCGCGGCTCCAGCTGGGGCGAAAGTTGAGTTTACGTTAGCGGGATATTCACCCTTAGTAGCTGATGTTGATAACAGCGTTACGAGCGCGGGCTACCTGGGCAGCTCGTACTTTGATCTATCTGATCTTGCAGGGCTAGCAACCGCACAGCTCGACAATACGGATCTGACTTACACCATCCGAATGCTGGATGCATCGGATAATTTGATCTCTGCAGTTCCAGTCAAAACCGGAACTTTTACCTTTGACTCAACTCCGCCTACAGCACCGATTTTTGTGGATACAAATGGCGATGAGATTACAAGCGGCCTGATTGAGTTGTTAGAGAATCAGCCCTATCAGTCTACGCTGTTCTTCATCGCTAAAGCGGACGACACCTCATCAATCACGTACGAATTAGGTGCTGAAGATCAGCAATACTTCCAAATTAACCCGGATACAGGCGGTGTCAGCATCCGCCCAGACGCACTCAGCGGTCTATGGCAGTTTGACTTCGAATCCTTGGTTCAAGATCGGTTGGTTGACCAGGATACGAAAGAGATAACTCTGACGGTAAATGCCGTCGATGCAGCAGGTAATATCGGCGGAACAGCCAGCATTGCAGTTCATATCGGTAACCTAGATGAGAGCGCACCTCAGTTCCAAGATGATGGTACCGCTGAAGATGACTACGATGCTGTGCGTGTGGTTGAGGAGTATGTAGAAGCGGGTGCGCTGGTGTACAGCCCGGGCACAGTCACTGACATTTATGATGACGATAGTCAGCGTGACGTGTCGGATCAAGTTGTCTTCTCGCTAGCACGCACCGGTGACTTCCAGCTCCTGACCGTCGACCCAGATACCGGTGACGTCAGTATCAATGCATCGCCAGATTACGATCTAAAGAGCGTCTATACCTTCACGCTTATCGCCACAGGAGCAGACGGTAAAACGGCTACTCAAAATGTGCGCTTGGATATCAATGAGAGCGGTACCGCAGCTAACTTTGTTGCCCTGAAAGAGCGAGACATCACCACCGGTGAGTGGCAGAGTATCGAACTCTCCGAAATGCGCTTGAGTCTTGCGACAGTTGAAGAGAATACAGATCTTGCGGCTTATGCTTGGGAGTTGCGCGTCGACGACCCCGCTGCCGTTTTAACGCTGTTAGATGGCGCCGCTGATTATTTCACAGTGACGCAGAATGTGGGTGCGCCAGAATACTGGAATCTCAAGTTTAAAGATGACGTGACTTTCGATTATGAAACGCTGTCTACGTTGAACTTCCGAATTCGTGCAACCGATGTGCAGGGCGTTCCCAAGGACCTTCCGTTAACGGTCGCTGTACTCGATGACGGCACCAATCCAGAGTTTGATTCAGCTCTAGAGAATATTGAGACCCCAGAGGTTCTGGCCGGGACAACCTTCCAGCCAAGTATCGCAACGCTGGCATCTGGCGTTAACGGAACTATTGAGTATTCGATACTGGAGAATTCAGCGCTTGATGAGAACTCTGAACCAATTATCACCGTGCCTTTCTCGGTTGATTCAAGTACGGGTGAAATTACTGCGCGGGAGAACTTAGATTACGAGAGCAATGCGAGCAATGGTTTCAGCTTTACTCTTCGCGCAAGCAATGGTGATGAATTTTCAGACAAAACCGTTGCTGTTAACGTATTGAATAGTCCGAACGGTCCAACAATCCGAGCCCTCGATGGTTTTGAATGGTATGACGGATCTGCGCCGTCTGATACATCTCCAGCTGCTCAAGTTACTCTCAAGGCGAACTTTGACTCTCCGATCACCGAAGCGCTCTTAGATGATCAACCAAAGATTCGTCTGATGACGAAAATTGGAGAGTCTGAAACGTCCCTCATTGAGGTAGACATAGCTAATGTTAGGATCGACGTTTCAAATACTTCTCAATTGCTACTTGACCTGATTACGCCGTCAAACGCCTTGTCTTTGGGTGACGTTCAAATCCACTCTTTTGAGGGCCTAATCGTAACGGGCTCTAGCCAAGCGGCAGACCTTGTGTTTATGCCTGCAGCACTGCCAGAAGGTTGGGCCTTCGACAATTTGAAGCCAAGCGTGGAACAAATAGAGATTTCATCAACAAAGCTAATCATCAAACTCAGCCATGCGGTAGACCTGACTGGATCAATTCAAATTCTGGATGAAGTCACTTCGGGATCGGCAATTGCTGAATTAAACGTAGCGGATAGTTTGTTTGGTGAGGATGGCGATTCCACCAACACTCTATCTTTCGACATTGTTACAGGTCGAGAGAGTGAGGTGAATCGGAATTCAATCCTCGATTTCAGTTATTTCAGCCTTGGAACCTTGCAACGTTCGGGATCGTCGCTGTTGGCTGAAAATTATCTCAATCCAGATCTTCTTACCACAACTGACATTGACGGAAGCTGGAATTACGACGGCTCCACGCCAGTTGAGGTTGTAGCCGGCCAATTCGTCACCAACTCCTTAATCGTCAAAGCCTATACCCTTGATGGCGAGCTCCTCGGCGAGACCGATTTCAACCCACTCAACGGCATCATCGACTACGTCGACTTGATGCCAGCCAGCTACAACGGCCCGGCGATCATCAATATTCTGGACGGCTCAGCTGAGCTCGATTACCTCGATGAGTTTAGCGGCGAGCTGAAAGACTTCGATCAAACCACGGCGGGCTTTGGTCTTCGCGCGCTCATCAATTACGAAAATTCACTGGCAGTTGAACCGATCAGCGTGACGCCGCTGACAGAGCTGGCGCTGCGTTTAGCAGAGGCAAATACCGTTTTGGATCTGGATGCCGCTTATGATCAGGCGATGGCACAGCTGTATGGGCTGTTTAACCTCACTGACACCCGCGGCCAAATCACAGTTACAACAGCGGATGAATTCGATACAGCAGACGGAATCTCTGCTGCAGAGAGCCAAGGTCTGGTATTGGCGGCTCTCTCTACGCTGGATAACTTTACCGGTGGAATCAATGCCACGCTCGATCTGCTGGACCCTGCGAGTGGCTCGGATCAACACGATCTCGACGCGTTAATCGGCGACGCCATTCAAGCCGTCGCCGCAAGCGAAAACCCATACGTGCAACAGATTGCCCTAGAGCTGAATCAGGTACTCGAGCAGTTCTATGACTATTACCCGATGGTAATTGCACCGTTCATTGCCCCCGAAGGGATTGAACCGAATACCGATCTACTTGACCTCTCAGCTTACCTCTCGGACGAGTCCGATTTTGAGATGCTGATCGATGGCGAAATTCAGGAGCTGAGCACGTCAGACGATGCGGTCGTTAATGCTCAGC
>Ga0209555_10000907_pt1 | contig 23981 bp, 24 predicted proteins | sample SaaInl85LU_5_DNA_FD_184643 | JGI IMG/M metagenome (GOLD analysis project Ga0209555, IMG submission 184643) | Marine microbial communities from expanding oxygen minimum zones in the Saanich Inlet - ESP_85LU_5_DNA (SPAdes) (version 2) | ecosystem: Environmental > Aquatic > Marine > Intertidal... | reverse complement strand
AACTTCTGAAGTGAAAAAAGATTTATTGGTGATTGGTTATGTTCAGAATAAAAAACTACAAATTACAGGAGCAACTCAATTTGAATTTTAAGTTTCTTATTTAACAGCTCTTAACATCTCTCTTTTTCCTGTAGGTCCTGGCAACCTTTCTACAGTAAAACCTATGGCCTGCATCGCTCTTCGCACACTTCCTTTTGCAGAATAAGTTACCAAAGTTCCTTTATCTTTTAAAGCTACAAACATTTTTGAAAAGATTTCTTCCGTCCACAATTCGGGTTGTAAACGAGCACCAAAAGCATCAAAATAAATCAAATCAAATTCATTTTTATCTGTAATTTCATGAAAAAATTGCTTTCTTTTCAATAAAGAAAAATCTTTTGTTAGCTGATGTTTTTCTTCCCAAGAATTCTTGTGAAACTTAGTAAAAAATTCAGCAAAAGATGTTGCTTCTAATTCTGAAACATAATTTAATTGTTCAATTTCCTGTAAACTAACAGGATAAGCTTCTATTCCAAAATAATCGATTTCTAGCTTATTTTTTTGTGCTTCTAAAAAAGTAATGAATGCGTTTAACCCAGTACCAAAACCAATTTCTAAAATAGAAATTTTCTTTTTAGAAACTGATTCTAACCCCTGCTTTATAAAAACATGATAAGCTTCTTGAATGGCTCCGTGAATAGAATGATATTGTTCATTCCATTCAGGTATTTGTATGGTTGTAGAGCCATCTGAGGTGATTATGATTTCTCGTTTCAAAATACACTTGAATTAAGAATTTAGTGATTTCGACTACGCTCAATCACTTAAAATTATTTTTTCATTAAAACGCCATTTGCTTCAAAAGCAAGTTCCATTTTAGGTTCAGTAATTTTTTTAATTTCTTCAGCAGATTTCCCTGCATCTTCTGCATAATGTTTTAGATCTGCTACAGAAACTTCTGTCACAAATGCTTTCCCTTCTACAATTACTTCTTTACCATTAGCATCTAATGGCATAAAAAATCCGTAATCTTTAAAACGGACCATGATAGTTTCTTCGCCTTCACCTGCTGGTAATTTCATCCAACATCCTTTCTTAGAACATACCTCTTGTATACTTGAAGCAAATTTTAAATTGATGGTATCTCCTGATTTTAAAGCACCGTATTTATTTAATGCTTCAGCAGATGATAGATAGTCTTTTGCAGTTATTTGATCCCCAAAAGAGTTATAATCCATTGATAACGTTTCTTTCTGTTCAACTTTTTTCTCTTCTTTATTGTTTTTACAAGCAACAATAGACAGAGACAAGATCATTATAATTAGTAATTTTTTCATGTCTAAAATTTGAATATTATACAAAACAAAGATAGTTGTTTAGAATAAAAAACTGTGTCTAGATTTACAAAAAAAACAAACTAATTTATGTATTTTTGCAAAAAATTTAGATTCAATTCAGATGGCAGTAGACATTAAAATTCAACCTGTAGAAACTTCTAAAATTAGTAGTGTAGATTTTAGTAATTTACCTTTTGGTAAAGTATTTTCTGATCATATTTTTCAGTGTGATTATATCAACGGAAGCTGGCAAAACCCGGTTATTAAACCTAATGAGCCAATTCAATTAAATCCTGCAGCTAAAATCTTTCATTATGGACAATCTATATTTGAAGGGATGAAGGCTTATAAAGATGACAAAGGAAGTGTGTTTTTATTTAGACCTACTGATAACTGTGGTCGTTTAAACAAATCTGCGAGTCGTTTGATGATGCCAGAAATTCCAGAAGAATTATTCATGGAAGGTTTAAAGAAACTATTAGAAATAGAAAGTGATTGGATTCCAACTACAGATGGAAGTTCATTATATATACGCCCTTTTATGTTTGCTACTGGTGAAGGATTTCATGCCTCCCCTGCAGACGCTTATACTTTTATTATTGCTACGGCCCCTTCTGGAGCTTACTTTTCAGGTAAAGTGAGAGTTTTAATTGAAGAAAAATATGCTAGAGCTGCTAATGGTGGAGTTGGATTTGCTAAAGCTGGTGGTAACTATGCTGCACAATTTTACCCAACACAATTAGCTATCGAAAAAGGATATAATCAAGTTATTTGGACTGATGATAATACACACCAATTTATTGAAGAAGCTGGTGCAATGAATATTTTTGTCAGAATTAAAGACACTTTAATTACGAGTCCAACTAGTGATCGAATCTTAGATGGTATTACAAGAAAAAGTATCATTCAGATTGCTAAAGACAATAATATTGACGTAGAAGTTCGTAAAATTTCTGTTAGTGAAGTTGTTGAAGCTGCAAAAGAAGGAAACTTAAAAGAAATGTTTGGAGCAGGAACCGCTGCTGTTATTTCACCAATTACTGGTTTTGGATATCAAGGAACCGATTATGATTTACCTGAACTTTCAGATACCTTTGCTTCTTTCTTGAAAAAGAAGATTACTGATATTCAAACAAACAAATCTGAAGATCCATACGGTTGGAGAATACATGCTTAAATTTTGAAAAAACTTTTCTTTATAGCGATTATTGTTTCCTTTTTGGGATGTGATAAGAATGTCATAAAGGAAGAAAAAGCATTACCAACAAATCAATACATTACAATTTTAGGAACTGCTCAAGATGGAGGATTTCCTCATATTGGTTGCCAAAAAGAATGTTGCAAGGATTTCTATAATGGAACTCTTCCAAAGCAAAAAGTAGTTTCTTTAGGTTTAATTGACACAGAAGCTCAACAAAAATTCTTATTTGAAGCTACTCCAGACATTTCTACTCAGTTAGATGATTTAGAACGAAATCACTTAAAAACTAACACAATTATTGATGGTGTTTTTATAACACATGCCCATATTGGTCATTATAGTGGATTGATGTATTTTGGAAAAGAAGCGTTGGGTAAAAAGAATATTCCTGTTTTTGTGATGCCAAAAATGAAAGATTTCTTAACTAAAAATGGACCTTGGAGTCAGTTAGTGAGTTTAGAAAATATCCAGTTTACCGATTTAAAAAAAGACAGTACAATTTTCATCACTAATTCGTTAAAAGTAACTCCTTTTTTAGTACCACATAGAGATGAATTTTCTGAAACCGTTGGTTATAAAATTGAAGGAAAAAATAAGTCTGCATTATTTGTTCCAGACATTAATAAATGGAAATTATGGAAAAAGAATATCATTGAAGAAGTTAAAAAAGTAGAGTATGCTTTTTTAGATGCTACTTTCTTTAAGAGTGGAGAAATCAATAGACCCATGAGTGAAGTTCCTCATCCATTTATTGAAGAAACAGTGGCTTTATTTAAAAATGAAACTTTTCAAATAAAAAACAAAATTATTTTCATTCACTTTAATCATACAAATCCTGTTTTACAAACCAATTCTAAAGAGCGTAAAGAATTAGAAAAATTAGGTTTTAGATTTGCTACTGAAGGTGAGAATTACCCACTATAGTTTTTGTTACCATTAAGTGAATGGTTTTTCATTATATATGACTACTCACTATAATAATTTTAATGATCTAATATATCTTTAATATTTGGTTTAAAATAATTGGGGCCTTTTAAAACCTTACCATCTTCTCGGTAAATAGGTTTGTTGTCTTCTCCTAACTTACTCATATTACTTCGCTGAATTTCATCAAAAACCTCTTCAATTTTATATTGCATTCCATGTTCAATAATAGTTCCTGCCAAAATATACAGCATATCACCTAAGGCATCTGCCACCTCTACTAAATCATTATTATTTGCTGCTTCAAAATATTCTTCATTTTCTTCTTTCATTAAATTGAACGTAGTAAGTTTCTTTTTTCTCCAATATTGGCAGTTGGTTCGTTTTTAATTCCCAATTTAAAAGCTGTATGAAATTGATGAACAGCATCTGTATATTTTTTCATGTGTTTATGTCTTATTTTTTTTTAATTGGTCATGCTTCGACTAAGCTCAGCACAGCAATATAGCTTCCATATAATTATCAGTTCGGTATTGGTTAATTGTTATGGAAGTTTCATCTACTATTAATTATATATTGTTTGTTTAATTCGTAATTTTGCTAAAAATACAATTTTATGTTTACTACTGGAAGAATCATTTTTGCAGTTATTTTTATCATCGCTTTTATAATTTTTATGGTCATTTCTTATAAAAAAGATGCAAAAAACCACGAAGCATATTATAAAAATGCGGCTAAAAAAGTTGCCATTTATGGAACTTTAGCAATTATTATTTTTGTTGCTTTACGTTTTATGACCGCTTACTTACTGTAATCTATAGGTTTTGATAGATCTAATTTATTATGATCTAATAAGGTATAGCCATCTTCATCAAAAGAAAACGAACTTTCAAACTAAACGTCTACTTCTAGTTCCTCAAATTGATATGAATATATTTTGAAGAGTTTTTGCGAAAAAGCTTCATCATGATATTGCAATAGAATATACATTTCTGCATCTAATTCTTTTAATTCTTTATTTGAATACTTTGTAAAGGGCTTTTTTCATCCAATAGGTGCACAACTGTCCACATAGTTGGCAAATACATAATTTTATCGCGCTCTATTTTTAGTTGATAGAAATTTCTTTTAAAATTATCACCTTTTTTACTAGGTTCCGTGATTGATAAAGTGGCTGTTATTTGAGGCTCTATCATCATGTTTTTTATACTATTCATCAAACGAAACATCAAGGCTCGATTGTCTTTAAAATCTCTTACAATAATATTTTTACTGAATTTTATCGCAGCCTTTGGTTTAGAAAATCTTCCGTACAACAAACCTGTGATAAATGAAAAACCTAACAACCCTATCATCGCCTGAAAAGAAGCAATAATATTGGCTATTAATCCTTGGGGTGCGATACCACCGTAACCAACCCTAGTGATTGTTTGAGCACTAAAGAAAAAAACATTTAATAAATCTCTTAAAACATTTCCTGTTGAGGCAGTCATTTGCTCAATTCCGATGCGATTGTAAATAACAGCAAAAAGAATATTAATACTGGTATACACAAGAATTACAAAAAAGAAAAATCGTGTCCAAGAAATGTCAATCAAATGTGAATAAAGATCGTTCCAATTTCTTGTTCGATTAACATGAGTTACATTAGAAGTACCATCTTGATTGATGATTTTTTTGGCATTCTTTGAAGATTGATATCCAAAACCCGGATCTTTTACGTTTTTAATCATTAGGTCTAACACTTAAACTCTATGAAAATAAAGAGGTTTCTGTTTTCACAAAAATCTCTTTAAGCTACTATTATTGACAACTATAATTTAATATTAGTTGTGTTTTTTGGTCTTAAAAAACCGTAATTATTGGAATAGAACAACATTTGTTCTTCAAAACCTTTAGGTTGATTAACGCTAATGTCTATGACGTTTTTATCGGCATCTAAAACTTCAGTAAGTATTGGATTAACAAAACCACTATAAGGCGCAGAAGTAAACTGCTTATTACGTTCTAAAACTTCTTTGTGTAGCTCTTGATCAATCTTAACACCATAACCTTCTACCAAAGCTTTGGCAGCTTCAAAATCTCCTTCAGACTTTATACGTTGCGCTTCTTTTAATAAGCGACCAAAGATTTCACGCAACTTCATATAATCGTTAATCTTAAAGTAGGTTTTACCCTCTTTTGAAACTTTTTCAATCACATTGGCTTTTTTACCTTGCTCAAAAGCCCAAGCAGAAACCCATTGACGATTAACCATATGATCTTCTTCTAAGTCATTCCCTAATTCTATTCTAATTAGTTGAGTAACCAATCCGTTTCTGATATAACCATCATACGCAGCTTTTCCAAGTTCTTCCCAATTATCAGTCAACCCTAGTTCTTGTAATTTTGGATCCATTAAATAATACAATCCAACTAAATCAGCTCTCCCTTCTTCCATCGTAGAAGCATAGTTTTGTAAGGTTTCTTTTGGTTGACCAATTCCTTCGTTGATAATACCAGAAGCATGTCCAACTACTTCATGCAAAGCAGTATGCAATTTATCAGCTATTTGACCATATTTTTTTTCTAATCTAATTTCTTCTTCATTAAAAGCGAATTCAACCAATCTTCCTGTTCCGCCAGCATTGTTATAGGCTCCTGTAATATTTCCTAAAGAAACAGACTTTGAACCGTGTTGTTGACGAATCCAGTTATTGTTTGGTAAGTTTACTCCAATTGGTGTACTTGGCGATGCGTCTCCTGCTTCACCAGCAACATTAACTGTTTTGTATGAAACACCTACTACAGTATCTTTTTTATGAGATGGATCTAAAGGCGAATTGTCTTCAAACCATTGTGCATTGTCCGATAAAACTGTCATTTTACGAGACATGTCAAAATCTTTAATCTCTACAATAGTTTCATAAGAACCTCTATATCCTTTTGGATCGTTATAAACTTCTATAAAACCATTAATCCAATCAATATTTCCTTGTGTTGAAGTCGCCCAAGCAATACAATACTGATCCCAAACATCCAAGCTACCTGTTTTATAATATTGTATTAATAAACCTAATGCCTTAGCTTGTTTCTCATTTTCGGCAACTCCCTTTGCTTTTTCTAACCAACTAATAATTTGATCAATTGCTGCTCCGTACATTCCGCCAGATTTCCATACTTTTTCAACTAAAACGCCATTTTCTCTTACTAATTTAGAGTTTAACCCTGCTTCAATTGGCATTCCTTCTGGTCCTTTATAGGCAGTTTTATAAAAATCAGCAACCTCTTTATCTGTAATGTCAGATCCATAGAAATTAATAGCTGAAGAAAGTATATTATCAACTCCTTCTTTCTTGTTTACTTTTTTATTATCAGCATCATTAAATAAAACTTCTATAACCTCAGGTGATAAACTTGTATTTGATTTTTTTAATAATTCATTTTCAAAATAAGAGCGTGAAAATTCTGGTTTTAACTTATCGTTTGAATAATGATGATGAATTCCGTTTGAAAACCAAACTCTTTTTAAATAAACTTTAAAAGCTTTATAATCATCCGTGTTTTTGTCTCCAGTATAGTTACCATTAATATTTTCTAAAGCTTCTCTAATGACCAAATTGTGTTTGTAATTTTGATCCCACATGATATCTCTACCTGCTAATCCTGCTTGGGTTAAATAAAAGACCAATTGTTTTTCTTTCAATGTTAACTCTTCAAATCCAGGGATTTTATAGCGAAGTACTTTTACGTCTGCAAACTGTTCTACAAAATGACTAAATTCAGTTTCTTTTTTCTCCTCAGAACAAGAAAGTAAGATTCCGCTTACTATAAATAGATAGACTAGCTGTTTTAATTTCATCTTTAAGTTATTTTTATTTTGGTTGATAAATGTACAAATTTATAAATGTTTTGTTAATTTGGTTTTTGTCGTCTTTTGATACTTTTAAATCGCTTCCAAGTTTTCCTGTTGATGATAATATAAATCATAAAGCAACTTACATCTAGCAAGAAATAAAATAAGCTAATTCCACTGGGCGGATTGTTACTTGGCAGAAAGTCAAAAACCCCAAAAGCTTTACTTGGCCAAGACCATGTTGAGTATGCCGTTCCTCCTATCTCCAAAACTGCCACAACAACATACATAGTTAGAAAAAACAATCGATCTTTGGGTCTTATCACTAACATTCCAAAGACACCTAAAGTCATTATAAACCCAAAAATATCATGAAAAGCAATGAGATAAATCAGTGCGAAAATTGATATGATTATATAAAATAATGTATTGATTTGCTTCGCATATTTTCTAGTAATGGAAGCTTTAGCAAACATGTATGTTCTTGCGTATACTGCACCATGACCAAAAGGTATATACCATGGTAAATTTCCCAATCGATAGGTGTACATATCCAAAACTATAGAGAATAAATACTCCCCTGCAAAACCAATAAGAACTCCGTAGATCATCAATTCTCGGGTTCTTTTTACAGAACGATAATAGAGAATTCCAAACGCCAAAAACATAAAAGCATTGGTTAATAATTGTGCATCTGGAAAGATGGATGCAAAATGAGTTCCATCAAAATACAAAGCAATTACAAATAGGAACAACAATCCTATTCTACGGACAAAAACGCTTAGAATCTTTAGAAAATCAGTTTTAGGAATCCCAAACATTAATTGGTTTTTATGGGTTTAATTGCTGTTTGTCTTTCGTTCACATACCTAAAGAAATTGTCTCCAAATAAACCTGCTTCTTCTAACATAATTCTGATATCTTTTTGCCATTCTGGAATATTAACAGTCACATTTAATTCAATAGCGTATGCTGTATTTTTGTGTAAAGGATAATCGCCACGAAACGGAACGCCTTCTTGTGAATCCCACATTCCTATGGTAGTTCCGGCACTATGTCCATATTTTCCAAGTGGATGTGTGTAAATTGAAGGTCTTAATCCGTTTTGTTTTGCTTCAGAAAGTGAACTTAGTAGAATTTCATTTCCTGTTCTCCCTTCTTTCATGTTTCTTGTTAGAATATCCTGTAATTGATTTCCCTTTTTGAAAGCATTTGCTAAATATGTTGGAACTTTTACCTCGTCATCTTTTAAAACATATGCATGTTGCTGACAATCTGTATTTAATCCAATATAGGTAATTCCAAAATCGCAATGCAACAAATCTCCTTTTTGAATCGCTTTATCTTCTTTAGACTTAGAAAAAGATTCTATATGAGATTTTAAAGCTTCCTTATTTCGTTGAATATTAACCGTAGGATGAAACCATGTTTCTAAACCTAAATCGGTTACTTTTTGACGCATCCACCATACAACATCATCTGTAGTTGTTTCTCCAGGCGTGATAACTTTATTTGAAAATGCTTCATAAATAATATCATGGGTGATTTTTACTAGCTTTTCAAAAAGTTGAATTTCTTTTTCGGTTCTTGTTTCTACCCAAGCTACCGCTAATTTTTCTGCAGAAACTAATTTAGAGGTCAATGAATCTGGTAAATTTTGTGTTAATTCTTCATAATCTGTCTTCACCAAACCATCTGCTAAAGGGAAATGTTTCGAATAATTAACTCCTATTTTTTCCGGATTTCGTTCGGCTATAATATCGGATAAAGCTTTCCACTGATTGGGTTCTTTTTCTTTATTCCATGCTGATTTTATACTCTTGCCAATATCATATCTAGCAACTGCCAAACGCTCAATCGTTTGCTTTTCTTTGTTTTTGTAGAAAACAATGATGGTTCTTCTTCTTGCATTTAACCATGTTGATGGTAACATGGTTTTTAATACTGGATCTTCGTTGTATTCTCTAGAAATTAATAACCACATATCTAGATTTGCATCATCCATTAATTGTGGTAGTAAGTTTTGAAAACGATCTTCTAATAATTCATCTTTTAAAGTTGCCCTATCTTTTTCTGATAAAATTTGAGCAAAATTAATTTGTGTAAAGAAGAAAAGAAGAAGTAAAAATAATACTCTCATAAGGTTGGTTAATTTTCTATAAAGATACTTGTTAGAACTAGAAAGTTAAAATTTCATAAAAACATTCTTATGTGGAATAATTATTGCAACTTTAAATAAGAATAAAAAACTTGATTATGAGACATCTACCCAAAATAATTGGAATATTAGTTTTGAGTGTTATGATGTATGCTTGTGGCTCATCATCTTTAAAAAATTCACAAACAAAAAAAGAAGAACTCGTTGTTATTGCAAATGATAGTTTAGAATACGAGGTAATTATCTTTGATATTGGTTTTAATAATTATTTAGCTTCACAAGCAAGACCAATTGGTTATTACTCTCAAAATTATCTCGAAAACTGGAATGTTATTTATGTTACCAACTGGAATATTAGGGCTCAAAATCCAACTAGATATAATCAAGACATCTATCAAAACGTCATCGATTATAGCAGTTCTATTGACTATGGAATGGATGTTAATTACAAACTATTCAACTACTTTCAGTTTGCTCAACAGAAATACAAAATGAGATTAGATAATGAAGCAGGAACAAATGTCAGGATTCGTTAACACTTGACAAATTTCAGAAAGCTATACTTGTATTTATTTTTTTCGTCAGGAGAAAAATCTTCTTTGTCAGCTTGTTCCCATACTTTTTTATCTATTGTAGGAAAATAAACATCTGCTTCAAATTCTTGATGAACTTGTGTAATATCTAATTGATCTGCTAAATCCTTTTCTATGGTTTCTTTATAAATCTGAGCACCTCCTATAATGAACGCAGCTTCTTCACCCTTTATTAACGCGATAGCTTGCTCTAAACTATGAACAACATCACAACCTTCTTGTTGATACGATTTGTTTCTGGTAATAATAACGGATCTTCTGTTAGGTAAAGGTTTACCTATAGATTCAAATGTATTTCTACCCATGATTATAGTATGACCAGTAGTTATTTTTTTGAACCGTTTTAAATCGGCAGGTAAATACCAAATTAAATCATTGTTTTTTCCAAGCTCATTATTGGCTCCAATCGCAGCAATTATTGTAATCATAGAATTGTTTTAAATTGCTACAGCTCCTTTAATATGTGGGTGTGGATTGTAATTTATTAACTCAAAATCTTCAAACGTAAAATCAAAAATACTTTTAACATTTGGATTCATTTTCATCGTTGGTAAAGGTCTGATGTCTCTAGAAAGTTGTAACTCTAACTGTTCTATATGGTTGCTATAAATATGTGCATCACCAAACGTATGAATGAACTCTCCGGCTTCATAACCACATACTTGTGCCATCATCATAGTAAACAAAGCATAAGAAGCGATGTTAAAAGGAACACCTAAAAATATATCTGCACTTCTTTGATACAACTGACAAGATAATTTACCATCAGAAACATAGAATTGAAAGAAAGCATGACAAGGAGGTAGCGCTGCTTTTCCATTAGCTACATTTTTAGAAAATGAAACTGATGTATCTGGCAAAACACTAGGATTCCAAGCTGAAATCAACATCCTTCTACTATTTGGATTCTTTTTTAAAGTAGTGATCACTTCCTTTAATTGATCGATATCATCACTATTCCAATTTCTCCATTGGTGTCCATAAACAGGGCCTAAATCTCCATTTTCATCAGCCCATTCATTCCATATTCTCACACCATTTTCTTGTAAGTATTTTACATTCGTATCTCCTTTTATAAACCATAACAATTCATAAACAATAGATTTTAAATGCAATTTCTTAGTGGTTACCATTGGAAATCCTTCACTTAAATCAAAACGCATCTGATGACCAAAAACACTTTTAGTACCAGTACCTGTTCTATCTCCTTTTTCATTTCCGTTTTCTAAAACGTGTTTCACTAAGTCGTGATATTGCTTCATAGTTCCTTCATTTTCTTGTGTAACAAAAATAAAAAAAGCTTCAATTTGTTTGAATTGAAGCTCCCTTTTATGTGATAAAGTTATCAACGATTTGTTTATAGACTATCCGATAATCATTCCAGCAATGGTGGCAGACATTAAAGAGGCAATTGTTCCTCCTAATAAAGCTTTCATTCCAAATTCTGATAAGGTTTTTCTTTGACCTGGGGCCAAAGAACCTATTCCTCCGATTTGAATTCCTATAGATGCAAAATTTGCAAATCCGCATAACATATAAGTAGCCATAATAATTGATTTGTTATAGGTAAGATGTATTGCGCTTGCTACATTTTTCAATTCTGCTAATTGGATGTACCCAATAAACTCACTAGCTGCTAATTTAATTCCTAATAGCTGTCCCATTAAAGTCATATCTTCACTAGAAACTCCAATTAGCCACATTAATGGAGCAAAAGCGTAACCTAAAATCATTTCGATTGTAAGACCGCTATAGGATGTATTGACTGCAATTATTTCGTCTAGAGAAGTAAAATGCCATCCTAAATATTCAATTCCGTCAAAACCTCCGAAAAATCCTAAAATTCCGTTTAGCATTGCAATAATTGCTACAAATACCAGTAACATTCCACCTACGTTTACTGCTAATTTTAATCCTTCAGTTGTTCCATTAGCAATGGCATCTAAAATATTAGATCCAATTTTCTCTTGCGAAACGGTAACATCTGTATTTACTTCTTCAGTTTGTGGGTATAAAATTTTAGAAATCACGATTGCTCCTGGAGCTGCCATTACTGAGGCTGCTAATAAATGTTTCGCAAATACTAATTCTAAAGCTTTGTCTCCTCCTCCTAGAAATCCGATATATGCTGCTAATACTGCACCAGCAACTGTGGCCATACCTCCGATCATTACCAAGAGCATTTCTGACTTATTCATTTTTTCTAAATAAGCTTTAATCAACAATGGTGCTTCGGTCTGACCTAGAAAGATATTCCCAGCAACAGAGAGACTTTCCATACCTGAAATCCCTAAAAATTTAGATAATACTTTTGCCATTACTTTTACTACTTTTTGAATAATTCCTAAGTAGAAAAGCAAGGATGTTAGTGCTGAGAAAAAGATGATTGTTGGCAATACTTGAAAAGCAAAAATGTATCCAAAAGTATCCATATCTGCAATCAATCCATCAAATAAGAATTTACTTCCAGCTTTAGTATATTCTAAAATCTCAATAAAAATACCTCCAATAAAATTAAATATTTCTTGGATAAAACTCACCTTTAAAACTCCAATAGCTATCGCTAATTGAAGCGCTAATCCGATTCCAACTTTTTTCCAATTAACAGCTTTTCTATTGGCACTAAATAAGAATGCAATGACTAATAAAACAAACATTCCTAAAACTCCTCGCCAAAGACTTTTCATAGAAAAACCTTGACTTGGTAATATGGTATCTTTAGTTTCTTTGACTATAACATTATTATTGTCTGCTATTTTGTTTTTTAGATTAAAAGAATAAACTAGATCACTTTCATATATAGTTAGTGTAGAATCTGTTAACTGTGTTATGTTATAATAACGTACAGTATCGTTTGGGTTTTTGAAATTAAAAATAAGTAAGTTATTCTGATGAATGTAGGTTCCAGTAGCTACCAAACTATCTTTAGAAACTAGTGAATATCTAAAATTCCCTTCCTTTAAATTAAAAGAGTCATTTGAATTAATATCAACAATGGATGTTCCATCATTTTTTTTTATGGATTCAAATTTCCAATCTTTTTCAATCGTTTGCCCAAAAGCAAAAATTGAAAAAAAACATAGCATAACAACAAGGTGTTTTTTCATAATATAAACTTAAGATCGTTTACTAATTTCATCTCTTATTTTAGCGGCTAATTCATAATCTTCATTAATTACAGCTTCATTTAATTGACTGTGAAGTTCTTCTAATGAAAATGATGAAAAACTAGGAGAGTCTATGGGTTGATTTTGCTCTAATGTAACCTCAACCGTTTCTGGATCTAGATTTCCCTTTATTGCAATTTCTTCTTCTAATTTTAAATAAATACCTGCTTTATCTAAAATGTTTTCATAAGTGTAAATTGGCGCAAGAAAACGAACTGCAATTGCTATTGCATCTGAAGTTCTGGTATCTATTATTTCCTCTATTCCATCTTTTTCACAAATTAAACTTGAAAAGAAAATTCCATCAACTAATTTATGAATAATGACTTGTTTTACTTGAATATCGAAGCGTTCAGAAAATGTTTTAAATAAATCGTGTGTAAGCGGTCTTGGTGGACGAATTTCTTTCTCTAAAGCTATTGCTATAGATTGAGCTTCAAAAGCTCCAATGATAATTGGCAAAGTTCTAGTTCCTTCCATTTCACTCAACACTAAAGCGTAGGCTCCACTTTGAGTTTGACTGTAAGAAATTCCTTTTATGGTTAGTTTAATTAAACTCATGAATGTTTTTAGGTAAAGTAAAAAAGGCTGTCTAATTCATGGCAGTCACCAAAAAATTAGACAGCCCTTTACTTGGGCACAATTTACTAAAAATTATGAGTTTTGAGCTTTAAAATCTCTGAGTTTACTAATTAACTGAGGAACAACTTCAAAAGCGTCTCCTACAATTCCGTAATCAGCTGCTTTAAAGAAAGGTGCTTCAGGATCTGTATTGATGACAACTTTCACTTTAGAAGCATTAATTCCTGCTAAATGTTGTATTGCTCCAGAAATTCCAATGGCAATATATAAGTTTGTTGCTACTGGTTTACCTGTTTGACCAACGTGCTCTCCGTGAGGTCTCCAGCCTAGATCTGAAACAGGTTTAGAACATGCTGTTGCAGCACCTAAAACATCTGCTAATTCTTCAACCATTCCCCAATTTTCTGGTCCTTTTAAACCTCTTCCTGCTGATACAACTACATCTGCATCGGCAATAGTTACTTTACCTACTGCTTTATCGATACTAGTTGATGCTACTCCAAAATCACCAATAGATGCCTGAAAACTTTCTACAGAAGCTGTCACACTATTTTCATGAATTCCATATGAATTCTTAGCTAAACCAATTACTTTATTTTCTGTTGAAATCTCTGTATTATTAAATCCTTTGTTTGAAAATGCTTTTCTCTTAACAATAAATGGACTTGTAGAAGATGGTGCTGCAACAACATTAGATGCATAACCAGCATTAAAAGCTACTGATAATAATGGTCCTAAATACAAACCATCAATACTAGAGTCTATGATAATGACATTGCTTCCTTTTGCTTCTGCTACTTGTTTGATAACAGATGCATATCCTTGAGCATTAAATACTTTTAATCCATCATTATTTACAGTAACAATAGTTTCTGCTCCGTAATTTTGTAATTCTGCAACACCATCAATATTAATGGTTACTGCAATGACATTGGTTCCTAATTCTTCTGCTACTTTTTTCCCATAAGAAACAACTTCAAATGCTGATTTCTTAAATTTTCCTTCTGAAGAATTTGCATATACTAAAACTGACATATCTCTTTATTTTCTTATGGTTAAATTACTTTTGCTTTGTTATGTAATAAATTGATCAATTCATCAATATTATCTGCATCAACTAATTTCACTGCTCCTTTAGGTGCAGGCTTCTCAAAAGATTGAGAAGATGTTGCGTTTTCAGAACTTGTTGGTTCTACAACATTTAACGGTTTTTTACGAGCCATCATAATTCCTCTCATATTTGGAATACGTAAATCCGATTCTTCAACAATTCCTTTTTGTCCACCCACTACTAATGGTAAAGTAGTCACTAAGGATTCACTTCCTCCATCTATTTCTCTTGTAGCTGTTACATTATTTCCATCTACTTCCATTCCAACACAACCATTTACAAAGTTAAAACCTAACATTGCAGCTACCATTCCTGGAACCATTTGACCATTATAATCACTGGACTCTTTTCCTGCTAATACTAAATCATAACCACCATTTTTAGCAACTTCTGCAATTTCTTTAGCTACAGACATTCCATCAATTGGTTCCGCATTTACACGAATAGCATCATCAGCACCAATAGCCAAAGCTTTTCTTAAAGTTGGTTCTGTTGAAGCACTTCCAACATTTACAACTGTTACGGAAGCTCCTTGTTTTTCTTTAAACCACATAGCACGAGTTAATACAAACTCATCATAAGGATTGATCACAAACTGCACACCATTTGTATCAAATTTGGTGTCATTGTCTGTGAAATTAATTTTTGAAGTGGTATCAGGCACGTGACTGATACATACCAATATTTTCATTTAAATATATTTTGATTTGAGGTTACGAAGATACTACAAATAAATCAAAAATACTATGCATGCATAGTATTTTTTTCGTGTATTAAATAGAACAATATAAAAGGGATTATCATGCCTAAATAAGACAAATCAAAGAGGTTTTCGTAGACATTATTTGTAAAGCCTTCCTGATAGATATTGATTGAAAAAGTAGCAAACAAGAATGTTGTTATGATTAAAAATGAGCTATAAAAAACGGCTTTGACGTCTTTTTGATATCTGGAAATAACGAATGGAATGAGTAGAGACAATACTATTAAAAGGAAGGGAGCATACTTTGCTTGGTGATTGAAAGGATTGTGTTCTAAGACAAAATCAATACTAGGGATTGAAATTAAAACCGGTAAGGATATCAGCACAGAAAAGAATAGCAATCCTCCTATAAATTTCATTTTAACAATTGATCTCGATTTTATAAATCCATCGAAAAGAAATAGTATTAAAGGAATCAAAACCACCCCTCTTGTGAGCATAAAAAAGGAACAAAAGAAAGAAAGTGTAAATGGTTTTTTAAATAAATTTTGTTGATATTTCTTACTCCAGAACATTATGAATAATAACACTAAAAAGAGATTGCTCATCAAATCACTTTTTAGTGTTATTATTCATAAGTATGCAGGTGACATCAACAATAAGAAAAGATCCATTGTCTTGCTAAAATTGGTAAAGGAAGATTTATACAATGTATAGGCAATCAGACCAAAAACAAAAGCTTGTAAAAGTCCCACATCTGAAAGTAAATAAAAAGGGTGTCCTATATAAAATAAGCCTGGTAAATTAGAGGAAGTCTGGCCTAAATGATTTTGTTTATCCATTCCTTCAATTTATAGAAAAAAACAACCCCTAAAACCAATAGTAAAACATAGGCAAAAACTAAAATAGGCGTTGATACCATTTCTTGCCTTTCAGCGTACTTCAATACAAATAGCATGTTTACGATTAAATAGACAAACAAAGCCATCTTTTCTCTACCAAAAAACTTGTGAAAGTTTATCATGAAAATCGTTATCGCATTTTGAAAGTGAAAGTACATTTTTTTTACTCATTTTTTCCCTATTTTTGCTTTTCAGTAAACAATATAGAATATACTACATGAAAACAGTTCAGTTTAGAGAAGCCATATGTGAAGCCATGAGTGAAGAGATGCGTTCTGATGAAAGCGTCTACTTAATGGGTGAGGAAGTTGCAGAATATAATGGTGCTTACAAAGCTAGTAAAGGAATGCTAGATGAATTTGGTGCAAAAAGAGTTATCGATACTCCGATCGCTGAATTAGGTTTTGCAGGAATTGCAATTGGTTCTGCTATGAATGGTAACCGACCAATTGTTGAATATATGACCTTTAACTTTTCTTTGGTTGGAATTGATCAAATTATTAATAACGCAGCAAAAATTAGACAAATGTCTGGTGGACAATTTAATTGTCCTATAGTATTTCGTGGACCAACAGCTTCTGCTGGTCAATTAGGTGCTACGCATTCACAAGCTTTTGAAAATTGGTTTGCCAATACTCCTGGGTTAAAAGTAATAGTTCCTTCAAATCCATACGATGCTAAAGGTTTATTAAAAGCAGCCATCAGAGATGATGATCCAGTAATTTTTATGGAGTCTGAACAAATGTATGGTGATAAGATGGAGATCCCAGAAGGAGAATATATCATTCCTATTGGAGTTGCTGATATTAAAAGAGCAGGAACAGATGTAACTGTGGTTTCTTTTGGTAAAATCATTAAAGAAGCTTACAAAGCTGCAGATGAATTAGCAAAAGAAGGAATCTCAATTGAAATCATTGATTTAAGAACTGTAAGACCTATGGATCATGCAGCTATTATCAAATCTGTTAAGAAAACAAATCGTTTAGTGATTTTAGAAGAAGCATGGCCTTTTGCTAGTGTTGCTTCAGAAATTACTTTTAGAGTACAAGATGAGGCTTTTGATTATTTAGATGCTCCAATTAAAAGAATTACAACAGCAGATACACCTGCGCCATATTCTCCAGTATTATTAGAAGCTTGGATACCTAACAGTAATGATGTAATCAAAGCTGTAAAAGAAGTTTTATACAAATAAATCGCGTTATTTGGCGTTATGATAACTTCATCGGCATAAAAGTTGATGAAGTTTTTTAGTCTTATGAGAAAACTCTTACCCATTTTTATATTCCTTCTTTCGATCGGATATTCTATAGCACAGACCAAAGTAAGTGGTCAAATTTTTGATGAAGAAAATGAGCCAGTTGCCTATGCAACTGTTTTATTTAAGGGTTCTATAGAAGGAACAATTTCTGATGAAAACGGAAGGTTCTACCTCGAATCTAAAAAGAGCTGGAGTCAACTAGTAATTTCATTTATTGGTTATCAAACCATAGAATTTGATTTGCCTAAAAGTGTAAATTACAAACTTAAATTCATCTTAAAGGAAGAAGAAAACACCTTAAATGAAGTAGTTATTGTTACAGGAAAACAATCAAAAAAGAACAATCCAGCAATCGATATACTTAGGAAAGTTTGGGAGAAAAGGCGTAAAAATGGTGTTAAAAAATTCAAACAATATCAATATAAGAAATACCAAAAAGTAGAATTTGATTTAAATACTATAGACAGTACTTTTAAGAAAAAAAGATTGTTTAGAGGAATGGAGTTTGTCTTCAAAAATGTCGATACATCAGCCATTACAGGTAAAACGTACCTTCCTGTGTTTTTAAATGAATCGGTTTCTGAAGTTTATGGAGACAATCTTTTAAACAAAGAAAAAGAAGTTGTTAAAGGAAATAAGAATACCGGATTTAGTAACAATCAAGCTATTATAAGTTTTATTGACGACCTCTATAACGACTATGATATTTATGACAATTATATAAAGTTTTTTTATAAGAGTTTTGTAAGTCCACTTTCTCGAACTGGAATTCAGAATTACAACTACTTTTTATCAGATAGTGCATTTATAGATAACAAATGGTGTTATAACATCATTTACTATCCAAGGAGAAAAAACGAATTGACCTTTAAAGGTGATTTCTGGGTGAATGACTCAACCTTTGCTGTCAAAGAAATTAACATGCAAGCCTCTAAAAACGCTAATATCAATTGGGTAAAAGACATTTATATTGAGCAAGAATTTGATATTTTAAACGATTCTATTTTTCTATTAAAAAGAGATTATTTCTTATCTGATTTTGCTATCAACAAAAAAGAAAAATCTAAAGGAATGTACAGTAAAAGAACAACTCTGTATAATAATTATGAGTTTGACAAACTACAAGATCCAAAGTTCTATGACAAAAAACAATACGATTTAGATGAATCTGTTTACAATCAATCTGATGAGTTTTGGGAGAATAATAGATTTGAAAAATTAAATAAAGATGAACAGGGTATTTATACTTTATTAGACACTTTAAAAACAGTTCCAAAATTTAAAAGATTATATAATACTATAGCTACACTTTCCTCTGGTTATTATGAATTTGATAAAGCTAACTTTGATTATGGTCCAATTTTTTCAACCTTCGGTTTTAATGATGTAGAAGGATTACGATTAAGAACTGGTGGTAGAACTTATTTTGGTTACAATGATCCTTGGAGAGTTGAAGCCTATACCGCTTATGGTTTTAAAGATAGAAAATTTAAATACGGATTTCAAGCCAAAGCAATTCTAGATAAAAAAAGTAGACTAATCATCTCTGGAGGAAATAGACGTGATGTAGAGCAGATTGGTGCTAGCCTTACAGCTTCAACCGATGTTTTAGGAAGAAGTAACGGATCTTCATCTATAGTAGGAACCGGTCAGAACAACCGACTTACAAATGTTAATCTAACTAAATTGAGTTTAGAAGCTGAGCCTATTAGAAATTTTGTCGTAAGCGTCTCTGGGAGCTATAAAACCTTAAGCTCTGCTTCAGAATCATTTAGTTTAGATTATAATATTTCACCTACAGAAACTTCTTCATTCGTAAATCAGTTTGAAACTATTTTTACCGCGAATTACTTTCCTGGAAGAAAAGTATCTGGTTCTGGTGTTGAGAGAGATACCAATACCGAAAAATTAAGAAACATCTTTTTACAAGTAACCAATGGAAATAAAGGTCTTTTTGATAGTGATTTTGATTATACCAAAGTGCAAGTTGCTTATACACAACCATGGTTTATTGGTGGTTTTGGAAGAATGAGAACTTCTCTTGAGGCTGGAAGAACATTTGGAGAAGTTCCTTTAAGCTTACTAAATGTAGTACCCGGAAATCAAACCTATTTTGCTTTCTTCAATACTTTTAATCAATTAGATTTTTATGAATTTGTAACAGATACCTATGCTACTTTTCATTTAGAACATAATTTTAACGGACGTTTATTTGCTAGAATTCCTTTCTTAAGAAAATTAAACCTTAGAACTATTGTTGGTTTTAGAACCGCTTGGGGTCAGCTTTCTAACGAAAATAAAGCTCTAAATAATACAAGTAACCCCGCTCAAATATTATTGCAAGCTCCAAATGACAGACCTTATTACGAGTATAGTATTGGTATTGGAAATATTTTAAAAGTATTACGCGTAGACTTTAACTTTAGAGGAAACTACCTTGACAGTCCGGGAGCACGTAAATTCGGAATTACATTCGGAACAGGATTTTTGTTTTAATCATCCTTTATCAAAGGAAGTCATCTAGTTTTTTGATTCCCTTTTTACAAATCAATACATTTGCCAAAAAATAAAAAAATGCAAACATTCGACGTTTTAATAGAGATACCGAAGGGAAGTAGAAATATATGAATATGATTTTGAATTAAAAAAAATTCGATTTGACAGAATGTTATTCTCTTCTATGATGTATCCTGCTGATTTGGTTTCGTTCCAGAAACTTTAGCCTTAGACGGAGATCTACTAGATGTTTTAGTTTTAGGACATGAACCAACATTCCCTATGTGTGTTGTGGAGGTAAGACCTATTGGCGTGTTTCACATGGTTGATGAAAAAGGTCCTGATGAAAAAATTATTTGTGTTCCTATTTCCGATCCTATCTGGAGTAATAAAATGGATTTAACCGATTTAAATCCTCACAGATTAAAAGAAATCGAACATTTCTTTGAAGTCTACAAAGATTTAGAAAAGAAAAAAGTAGACGTTGGTGACTGGGGAAATGCTACAGAAGCGCTGGCCATATTTAAAAAATGTGTAAAACGTTACGAAAACAGCATACACAAAACCAAAGGTGATTTTACGATATAAATTACTCCAAATAACATTTAATTAAAACCCCTTCATATTCTATTAGAAAGGGTTTTTGTATTCGAGTCGATTTTACTACTTTTGCCCAGCAAATTAACAAAACAAAACAAATATGGGATCAATGATGATTTACATGCCAATCGCTTTGGCAATCTTAGGCCTAGTTTACATGCTAGTAAAGAAGTCTTGGGTAATGAAACAAGATGCAGGTGATGGTAAAATGAAAGAAATTTCAGACCACATCTACGAAGGAGCTTTGGCTTTTTTAAATGCAGAATACAGACTTTTAGCAGTCTTTGTATTTATCGTAAGTATATTATTAACGATTGTATCTTTTGTAGTACCAACGACACACTGGTTAATCGTAGTAGCATTTATCTTCGGAGCTATTTTTTCTGCTTTTGCAGGAAACATAGGAATGAAAATAGCAACTAAAACCAACGTAAGAACTACACAAGCTGCAAGAACAAGTTTACCAAATGCTTTAAAAATCTCTTTTGGAGGTGGTACCGTAATGGGATTAGGTGTTGCAGGTTTAGCCGTTTTAGGGTTGACCTCGTTTTTTATCATTTTCTTCTGGTTCTTTATGGACAGTACTTGGACTAGTACTATGGATATGACTATCGTTCTAGAAACATTAGCAGGATTCTCTTTAGGAGCTGAATCTATTGCATTGTTTGCAAGAGTTGGTGGTGGTATCTATACAAAAGCTGCCGATGTTGGTGCTGATTTAGTAGGTAAAGTTGAAGCAGGAATTCCTGAAGATGATCCTCGTAACCCAGCAACTATTGCTGATAATGTTGGAGATAATGTAGGTGATGTTGCCGGAATGGGTGCCGATTTATTTGGTTCTTATGTTGCAACGGTTTTAGCTGCGATGGTTTTAGGAAACTATGTAATTAAAGATATGGGAGGAAGCATTTCTGATGATTTTGGAGGAATTGGACCGATCTTATTACCAATGGCAATTGCAGGTGCTGGAATTATCATTTCTATCATCGGTACTATGTTGGTAAAAATCAAAGACAATACTGCAAAAGAAGCACAAGTAATGGGTGCTTTAAATATTGGTAACTGGACTTCTATCGTCTTAGTTGCGGCTTCTTGTTTCGGACTATGTTACTATATGTTACCAGAAACTATGAACATGGAATTCTTTGGTGAAGAATTAAAAGAAATTTCTAGAATGAGCGTATTCTACGCTACCTTAGTTGGTTTAGTAGTAGGTGCAGTAATCTCTTCTGTAACTGAATATTATACAGGACTTGGAAAATCTCCAATCTTAAAAATCGTTCAACAATCTAGTACCGGAGCAGGAACAAATATCATTGCTGGTTTAGCGACTGGTATGATTTCTACGTTCCCTTCAGTATTATTATTCGCAGGTGCAATTTGGGCGTCGTATGCTTTTGCAGGATTCTACGGAGTTGCTTTAGCAGCTTCTGCTATGATGGCAACAACAGCGATGCAATTAGCGATTGATGCATTCGGACCTATTTCTGATAACGCTGGTGGTATTGCTGAAATGAGCGAACAAGAACCTATCGTTAGAGAACGTACAGATATTTTAGATTCAGTAGGAAATACAACTGCAGCTACCGGAAAAGGTTTTGCAATTGCTTCTGCTGCCTTAACATCGTTAGCATTATTTGCTGCCTATGTAACTTTTACTGGAATTGATGGAATTAATATTTTTAAAGCACCCGTTTTAGCAATGTTATTTGTTGGAGGAATGGTTCCTGTTGTATTCTCTGCCTTGGCAATGAATGCAGTAGGTAAAGCTGCCATGGAAATGGTCAATGAAGTGAGACGTCAGTTTAGAGATATTCCTGGAATTATGGAAGGAACTGGAAAGCCAGAATACGATAAGTGTGTGGCAATTTCTACCGAAGCTTCTTTAAGAGAAATGATGTTACCTGGTTTATTAACTATCGGCTTTCCTTTAGTGATTGCTTTTGTTCCAATGATTTTTGGAATGGACAATTTAGCAATCGCAGAAATGTTAGGTGGTTATATGGCTGGTGTTACTGTTTCTGGTGTTTTATGGGCAATCTTCCAAAACAATGCTGGAGGTGCTTGGGATAACGCTAAGAAATCTTTTGAAGCAGGAGTTGAGATTAATGGAGAAATGACTTACAAAGGTTCTGAAGCTCACAAAGCTGCGGTAACTGGTGATACCGTTGGAGATCCTTTTAAAGATACTTCTGGACCATCAATGAATATTTTAATTAAACTAACGTGTTTAATTGGTTTAGTAATTGCTCCTATCTTAGGTGGACATGCTGTTGAAAACCATGCAAATAAGGAAGTAAATAAAGAACTTCATTTAGAAGTAACTGTGGATGCAGATGCTAACGAAATAGCTACAGCTACCATTACTACAACTTATGTAGTTGATGGTGTTGAATCTACAAAAGATGAAATCATTGAAGGAACTTTAGAAGAAGTTGAAAAGAAAATTGAAGCTTTAAAAGGAGAGGGTGTTCACGGAGAACATCACTTTAAAATTGATGCTTCTAAAGGAGAAACCATGAAAATGGTAAAAATTGAAGTAAAAAAAGAAAGCTAGATTTCTAGTTTTTTACACATATTAAAAAAGCACCCAACTGGGTGCTTTTTTGTTTTCTAATGGTAAATCAGTTAATTCATCAACTCAAACTTAACTTGATCTCCTGCAACTTTTTGGCTAAGTCTAGAAATTGCATAGTCAGATAATTGTAAAATTCTTGGGTATCCACCAGTAACTTGACAATCTCGCATAAGTATAATTAATTTTCCAGAAGGTGTGAGTTGTACCGTTCCGGGTAAAACCGCAGACGTTAAAATGGGTTCTAATTCGTTTTCTAAAACTTCATGTAATCGATAGCCCACTCGATTATTGTCTTCAGATATGGTAAAAGTTTCTAACAATTGTTCTTTCTGCACCTCAGTGAGTAGATCAAACTCTGGACCCGCAAAACACGGTAAATCTAGAGAAGAAAAATGTTCATGGAATTCACGAATTTTAGAAAACCCTTTATCTAAATACGGTTTTGCTGGTAAAATAGGTAGCAGATCTCCTTTAATCAATCTAGGCCGGGTAATCCCGCTGAAATAACTTTTGCTTTTAAAAACCGAATCTGATTGAATTCCACCTTGAACAGC
>Ga0209555_10000903_pt1 | contig 24065 bp, 21 predicted proteins | sample SaaInl85LU_5_DNA_FD_184643 | JGI IMG/M metagenome (GOLD analysis project Ga0209555, IMG submission 184643) | Marine microbial communities from expanding oxygen minimum zones in the Saanich Inlet - ESP_85LU_5_DNA (SPAdes) (version 2) | ecosystem: Environmental > Aquatic > Marine > Intertidal... | reverse complement strand
AGAGATTTTTAAAACAATACTTTAAAATCCCTTTAATTATTAAACCTAGTTTTATTAATTTAGCAATCACAATCAAAAAAAAGAATACAACTATGAACTATGATGTAATAATAGTAGGAACAGGACCAGGAGGATATGTTGCAGCGATAAGAGCTTCGCAATTAGGACTTAAGGTTGCAGTTATTGAAAAAGAAAGTTTAGGAGGAATTTGTCTAAACTGGGGATGTATTCCTACAAAAGCTCTATTGAAAAGTGCCAACGTTTTTGAATATATCAATCACGCAGCAGACTACGGAATTTCTGTAAAAGAGGCAAAGCACGATTTTGATGCAGTAGTAAAAAGAAGTAGAGGAGTAGCAGAAGGAATGAGTGGTGGAGTGAAATTCTTGATGAAGAAGAATAAAATTGAAGTGATTGAAGGAATGGGGAAAGTGATGCCAGGGAAAAAAGTCGCAGTTACAGGAACCGATGGAAAAGTAACAGAGTACTCTGCTGCAAGCATTATTATTGCAACTGGAGCAAGATCTCGTCAGTTGCCAAATCTACCTCAAGACGGTAAGAATATAATTGGGTACAGAGAAGCAATGACATTGCCTAAACAACCGAAAAGATTAGTAGTTGTAGGTTCTGGAGCAATTGGAGTTGAGTTTGCATATTTTTACAATGCAATGGGAACAGAAGTTACAATTGTAGAATACATGCCAAATATTGTACCGGTAGAAGATATAGATGTTTCTAAACAACTTGAAAAAAGTTTTAAGAAGCAAGGGATAAAAATCATGACTGGTTCTTCTGTTGAGAAAGTAGATGTAACATCAAATGGATGTTCGGTTACTGTGAAAACGAAGAAAGGGGAAGAGAAAATAGAATGTGATGTTGTTCTTTCGGCTGTTGGAATTGAAGCAAATCTCGAAAACATTGGTTTAGAAGAAGTAGGAATTGCAACTGACAAAGGAAAGGTTTTGGTAAGTGAAAATTACCAAACAAATATCCCAGGTTATTACGCAATAGGAGATTGTACTCCTGGTGCAGCTTTAGCTCACGTAGCTTCTGCCGAAGGGATTATTTGTGTAGAAGGAATTGCAGGACACAATCCAGAAGCATTGGATTACGGAAACATTCCAGGATGTACTTATTGTTCTCCTGAAGTTTCTTCAGTAGGAATGACAGAAGCACAAGCGAAAGAAGCAGGATACGAGATTAAAGTAGGGAAATTTCCTTTTTCTGCCTCAGGAAAAGCAAGTGCAGCAGGTCACAAAGATGGTTTTGTAAAATTAATTTTTGATGCAAAATACGGAGAATTACTTGGTGGTCACATGATTGGAAGTAACGTAACAGAAATGATTGCTGAACTTGTAGCTTTAAGAAAATTGGAAACTACAGGTCACGATATTATCAAAACTGTTCACCCTCACCCAACAATGAGTGAAGCAGTAATGGAAGCAGCAGCAGCAGCCTACGATGAAGTGATTCATTTGTAAATACAAATTCATTTAAATTTTAATCCCTTTTTAACTTCGGTTGGAAAGGGATTTTTTTTGGAAACAGTTCATTGTCATTCCTGCGCAGGCAGGAATCATAAAGCGATAACTGATTCTAACTAATTTGATTTGCTTTTTCCGGTATATGAAAGTTAGTATGAGTTAGTTCTGAATTAATATTTGAAGATATATGACCCTTTCAAGATCACTATTAGTATTTATGTTTTACTGCTATAAAAATGTAGTCCTATAGGGATTCTTTATTTATATTCTTCGCCCTAAAAGGGTGATATGTCTGTAATAAAAGTTGAGAAAACGGAATCATTGACCCATAATGGGTCAAACTATAAAAACAAACCTATAACACCATCCTAATCTCTTTCATCTCGATAAACCTAATCTCTTTCTGGTTCACTTTCATTTTGAGCAATCCAGTATCTTCAACATCTAAAATCTCACCAAGAAACTGACTGTTTGTATCTTTCCACTCGTAGGTCAATCCTGTTTGATATCCCAATAAATTGTGATAGTAATAATTTTTTATAGCCAATTGATTTCCTTGAGTTAGTATATTGTAATTATTATCCAGAATTGCTAAAAGTTTCTTTATAACTAACTTTTTGTCAAGTGTTTCGGAAGTATGAGATTGTAAAGAAGTAGCTCCACTATTATGTGCAAATTGTGTTTGAGATACATTCAGTCCAATCCCAATTATTGAATTGCTTAGGTGTTTTTTTTGAATCGAATTTTCAATTAAAATTCCACAGACCTTTTTGCCCTCAATCAATAAATCATTGGGCCATTTTATTTCTACTTTATTGGTATAATTCGAAATTAATTCATGCACAGAATTACAAACCATCATACTGAGTAAAAAATTTTGAGACAATTTTAAAAATGACATATTTAGATAAACACTAAAAGTTAAATTACTTCCAGCTTCGCTTTCCCAATTATTTCCTCTTTGACCTTTTCCGTGTGTCTGATAATGTGCCAAAATTACCGACCCATTCTCCACAATTGTCTCATTTGCCAGTTTGGAAAGGTAATTGTTAGTAGAATCGACAGAATCAAGTTCTATGATTGTGTGTCCTATTTTAACCGGAATATTTGCTCCAAATGTGTTCATGGTATAAATGTAAGTATCAATTCAATGACAACAATCATCTAAAAAGGAAAATCTTACACAGCACAACTTGAAAAATTGTAGTAAGTTTACGGAGCGTAAAAAAAATAAATGAACAAAGAAACAACTCAGTACACTAAACAGTTAGTAGATACTATCGTAGAAGGAATGAAAGAAGTGAAGGCTCACAACATAGTTTGTGTAGATTTAACAGACATTCCTAATTCAGTAACAGATTATTTCGTAATCTGTCATGGTGAATCGAATACACAAGTAGATTCTATTGCAAAATCAGTAGAAAAAGAAACAAGCAAACAACTTAGCGAAAAGCCTTACCACAAAGAAGGAAGTGATAATTCACTATGGGTTTTGTTGGATTATGTCAATGTGATGGTTCATGTTTTTTACAAAGAAACTAGAGATCATTATGACATCGAAGGATTGTGGGCAGACGCTAAATTAATTAACATTGAAGATTAAAGAACATGGCAAACGAAAATAAAAAAACACCGCCAAGGAATAATAAGAACAAAAACAACATGCCTAAATTCAATTTCTATTGGATTTACGGAATTGCTATAGCCGCAATTATCGGGTTTAGTGTGTTAGGTGGAGCAAACGGAGCGAAAGGAGTAATTGACAATTACAAGTTTCAGGAAATGGCTCAAAACGGTGAGGTAGAAAAAATTACTTACATCAAAAACACGGGAAAGGCAGAAGTGCGATTAAAAAGTGATGCGATTGCGAACAATGATGATTATAAATCATTCAGAAAACCAACAATGTTCAATCAATCTGCGCCTCATTTTGTGTTTGACGCACCGCCATCGGAAGATTTTTATAAAGAACTAAAAGAATTGAATAATAAGCTGCCTTCTGAAAAGCAGTTTACAATTAAATTTGGTATTCAAGAAGATTACAGTTGGTTGGGGTCACTACTTTTTGTTGTGGTAATTATCATTGTATGGGTTTTAATAATGAGAAGAATGACTGGTGGCGCTGGAGGTGGCGGTGGAGGTGGCCAAATTTTCAATATTGGAAAATCAAAAGCAAAATTATTTGAAAAGGGAAAGAATGTAAATGTTTCTTTTAAAGATGTAGCTGGACTTGAAGGGGCAAAAGAAGAGGTTCAGGAAATTGTAGATTTCTTGAAAAACCCTAAGAAATATACGAATTTAGGAGCAAAAATACCCAAAGGAGCATTGCTTGTAGGGCTACCTGGAACTGGAAAAACCTTATTGGCAAAAGCTGTGGCTGGAGAGGCGAAAGTGCCGTTTTTCTCTATGTCAGGTTCCGATTTTGTTGAAATGTTTGTGGGAGTGGGAGCTTCAAGAGTAAGAGATTTATTTAAGCAAGCGAAAGAAAAGTCTCCGTGCATTATTTTTATTGATGAAATTGATGCAATAGGAAAAGCGAGAGGAAATAACCCAAACATGGGAAGTAACGATGAAAGAGAGAACACTTTGAATCAATTACTTACAGAAATGGATGGTTTTGGAACGAACAGTGGAGTTATTATTTTGGCTGCGACAAACAGAGCTGATATTCTGGATAAAGCATTAATGAGAGCAGGTCGTTTTGACAGACAAATAAATGTTGAAATGCCTGATTTGAATGAAAGAAAAGAAATTTTTGAAGTTCACTTAAAGCCTCTTAAACTTGAAAAAGAATTTGATGTAGAATTCATGGCAAAGCAAACACCAGGGTTTTCTGGTGCCGACATAGCAAACCTATGTAATGAAGCTGCTTTGATTGCTGCCAGAAAGAAAAAGGATGTTGTTGAAAAACAAGATTTCTTGGATGCAGTGGATAGATTGATTGGTGGACTTGAGAAAAAGAACAAACTCATCACACAATCAGAAAAGAAAAAGATAGCATTTCATGAAGCTGGACATGCCACAGTAAGTTGGTTGACAAAACACGCTTCACCGTTAATTAAGGTAACAATTGTTCCAAGAGGAAAAAGTTTAGGTGCCGCTTGGTATTTACCAGAAGAAAGACAACTCACCACAACAGATCATTTATTGGATGAAATGTGTGCAACGATGGGAGGTAGAGCAGCTGAAAAAATAATTTTCGATGAGATTTCTACTGGAGCTTTAAGTGACTTGGAAAAAGTTACAAAACAGGCTTATGCAATGGTTACGATGTATGGTTTGAACGACAAAGTAGGTAACTTGAGTTATTACAATTATGACCAAAATGGATTTACAAAACCTTATAGTGATACAACTGCACAGGTGATAGATGAAGAAGTAAGTAAAATGATTGAACAACAATATGTTCGAGCTCAACAAATACTTACTGAAAACAAAGATAAACTGACTCAAATTGCTGAATTACTACTTGAAAAAGAGGTTATTTTCAAAGAAGATTTAGAAAAAATATTGGGAGAAAGACCATTTAAAAAAGAAGAACCTTTGGCTTCTCTTGAAAAGAAAATAGTGCCGACTGAATTTGAAGAGAAAGAAGAAACTACTGAATCTCAAGTTGCTGTTGAACAAACACCAATTAAAGACGAAGAAGAATAAAAATAAGTAAATTGAATAATTTAACTCAAAGAATAATAACGGGCAGCCTTTTTGTGGCTGCCCTTGTGTTTTGTATCCTATGGAGTATTTACTCTACGGCTATTTTGTTTTTCATATTTATGGTGTTGGGCACGATAGAATTGAATAAACTAATGATGAATCAAGAAACCACCAAGTATAATGGATGTGGAATGATTCTAATAGTTTCTGTGGCGTATTTACTCACTTTTTTATCTTTTCATAAAACAATTGAACCCACTTTTATTTTGATTTTAATACCTCTCGTTATTGGGTTGTTATTGATCGAAATGTTTACCACAAAAAACAATTCGTTTCAGTTGACTACCAACTCATTATTTGCTTTGTTGTATGTTTTTGTTCCTTTTATTTCTCTTAATATTATAGGTTTTGATGATGTGTTTACTGATAAAATGGAGATTGAAAATAGCAGATATATATTGTTAGGATTCTTTATTATATTATGGACAAGTGATTCAATGGCATATGTAACTGGTAAATTGATAGGAAAGAATAAAATCGCACCAGCAATTTCTCCCGGAAAAACTTGGGAAGGTGTAATAGGAGGACTTCTTTTTTCATTACTTGCTGGATATTTAATTTCGTATTTTACACAAAGTTCGCTTAATTTGTGGCTAGGAATGGCTGCCATTATCAGTATATTTGGCTTTCTGGGAGATTTGAGTGAATCAATGATGAAAAGAAAGGCGGGAATGAAAGACTCTGGAAACTTATTGCCTGGTCATGGTGGTGTGTTAGATAGATTTGATGGAATTGTTTTTAGTGCTCCGCTAGTTATATGTTATTTATTTTGGATTTAATATGAAAATAAACAAAGAAGGAACGGTTATTATTATTGTATCAGCTCTTATTATTGCTGGTTTATTAGCTTTATTAAATTGGCTGATTCCAATCAAATGGATCGTTTTGATATTGGCAGCAATGGGTGTCGTTCTGTTTGGATTGATTATTTGGTTTTTTAGAATGCCACCAAGAACGGCAATCATAGACGACAATAAAATTACCGCACCCTCAGATGGAAAAGTAGTAATTATAGAGAAAGTGCACGAACCAGAATATTTTAAAGACGAAAGAATTCAGGTGTCTATATTTATGTCTCCGCTAAATGTGCATGCACAATGGTATCCAATAAACGGAAAAGTAAAATATTACAAGTATCACCCTGGTAAATATTTGGTTGCGTGGCACCCAAAGTCGTCTACACTTAATGAAAGAAGTACACTGGTTTTGGAAAACAAGAAAGGGCAAGAAATTTTGGTAAGACAGATTGCTGGAGCAGTAGCGAGAAGGATTGTAACTTATTCGAAAATTGGAGAAGAGTGTAAGCAAGGAGATGAATTCGGATTTATAAAGTTTGGATCCAGAATTGATTTGTTTTTGCCACTTGACAGCAAAATAATTACTCAATTGCAGGACAAAGTTCAAGGCTCGTTAACAACGATAGCAGAATTTTAACAAAATTTGAGGAAAGAGTTAATAAAATAATTGTTAATTTAGTACATATTTAAAACACAAACACATGAAAAACTTATTGATTACCCTAGCACTTTCTTTATTTACAGCATCTTTGTCGTTAGCTTCTGCGACATTTGTAACTACTGATATCTCTACATCTTCAATTACTGAATTCTCGGAAAAAATTGACAGTTGTAAAAAAGATTGTAAAAAAGAATGTTGTGCTAAGAAGAATGAAAAATCAGAAACTAGTTCTAAAAAAGCATGTACGGCAATGAAAGGAAAGTCTTGTTGCAAAGCTGACAAAGCTCATGCAGGAATGACTGAAGAGAAAAAGTCAACTGAAGAGAAAAAAGCTTGTTGTTCATCAAAGAATAAAGCAAAATGCGATAAATCTTCTGCTGAGAAGAAATAATTAGTAAATACATACAGTGAAAAGCCTTTCGAATACTCGAGAGGCTTTTTTTTTGTAACCATAGTTACAAATGGGCTGGTATGAATAACTTATTTTTGATTAAAATAAAATTGGAATGATTGAAATACTAGGGTTTGTAGGGGCATTATTAATTGGTGTTTCTTTGGGATTGATAGGAGGAGGAGGCTCAATTTTGGCTGTGCCTATCTTAGCCTATATTTTTGGAGTAAATGAACAATATGCAACAGCATACTCTTTATTTATTGTGGGAGTTTCTGCGTTGGTTGGTGGAATTAAACAAAATAAAAAAGGGCTGGTAGATTGGAAAACAGCTGTCGTTTTTGGGATTCCTACGATTATAGCAGTAACCTCGGTAAGAAAATTTCTTATTCCTGCCTTGCCTGACGTTCTTTTTCAAATAAATGATTTTGAATTTACTCGAAGAATGGCAATGTTCGGATTGTTTGCTGTACTTATGATTCCTTCAGGAATAACGATGATAAAGGGGAGAAAGGAGGTGAGCTTATCAGAAAACAAGAAAAAATTCAATTATCCCTTGATCCTCACTGAAGGTCTGTTGGTAGGGACTTTAACAGGTTTTGTGGGAGCTGGAGGAGGTTTTTTGATAATTCCTTCTTTGGTTATTTTGGCAAAAATTGAAATGAAAGTAGCGGTAGCAACTTCGCTAATAATTATTGCAGGAAATTCTATCCTCGGTTTTTCCTTGGGTGATGCAATGACTCTGGATATTAATTGGACTTTTTTAATGAGTTTTACGGCTTTATCTTTAGTTGGGATATTTGTCGGGACTTATTTAAATAATTATATTGATGGTAAAAAATTGAAAAAGGGATTTGGATATTTTATCTTTATGATGTCGGCCTTTATTTTTTACATGGAATTTTTTGTAAAACAATGAACCAATAAAACATTCATTTAGTATTGTGACAAATGTTACTTTTTGTAAAATGAAATAGAACTAAATTTGAATTAAGATTTAAAAAAATAATAAAATGAAAGTAGAACAAATATTTACCTCGTGTATAGCAGAAATGGCTTACTACATTGAATCCAATGGAGAAGCAGCAATTATAGATCCATTAAGAGAAGTTGAACCATATTTGGAAAGAGCAAAACAAGACAATGCGAAAATCAAATACGTTTTTTTAACACATTTTCATGCAGATTTTGTTTCTGGGCATGTTGATTTAGCAAAGAAAACTGGAGCAACTATTGTTTACGGGCCAGGTGCAAAAGCAAATTTTGATTTTCACGAAGGAACAGACAAAGAAGTATTTAAAATAGGAGAGGCCGAGCTTCATTTGATACACACACCAGGTCACACTATGGAATCATCTTCTTATTACTTAGAAGACAATTCAGCTAATAAAAAGTACTTGTTTAGCGGTGACGCTTTGTTTATTGGCGATGTTGGAAGACCAGATTTGGCAATTAAATCTGACCTGACAGAGGAAGATTTAGCAGGACATTTATTTGAAACATTAAGAAATAGAATAATGCCATTGTCAGACGATACTATTGTGTATCCAAATCATGGAGCTGGAAGTGCATGTGGAAAAAACATGAGCAAAGAAACTTGGGATACTTTAGGGAATCAGAAGAAAACAAACTACGCTTTGAGAGCTGACATGACAAAGGAAGAGTTTATTGTGGAATTGACAACTGGAATAAAACCACCACCACAGTATTTTCCTAAAAATGCAGGAATGAACAAAGGTGTAAATAAATCAATAGATGATATTTATGCAGATGGACTTACGCCAATTGATGCAGCTACCTTCAGAGAAATGAGCGAAGATTCTTCGGTGCTAGTTTTGGATACAAGAAAAGGTGCAGAATACACCGAAAAAGGTACAGTTCCTGGAGCTATTTGGATAGGAATAGACGGAGGTTTTGCTCCATGGGTAGGTGCTTTAATTCTTGATATTAATCAAAAAATTGTAATTATAGCAGACGAAGGAAGAGAGCAAGAAGTTGTAATGAGATTGGCAAGAGTAGGATACGATAACTCTCAAGGATATTTGAAAGGAGGATTTTCTGCTTGGCAAGAAGCTGGATTTGAGGTGGATCATATCAATTCTATTTCGGCCGAAGAGTTCAAATCAAATTTTGAAGGAAAAACAATGGAACAACCATTGGATGTAAGAAAAGAAAGTGAGTTTTTATCTGAGCATGTTGTAGGTATCGAAAATTTTCCATTGGACAATATCAATCAAAATTTTGCTGAAATTAACCCAGATAAACATCATTTCTTACATTGTGCAGGAGGATACCGTTCGCTGATTGCAACTTCAATTTTCAAAAGAAATGGAGTGAAAAATGTAACAGATGTAAGAGGAGGTTTTGGAGCAATTAAGAAAACAGGAATTGCTTTGACAGAATATGTTTGTCCTTCAACTTTATTGTAATGAATAGATATAGTTTTCAAATTCAAAACTTGAAATGTGGTGGTTGTGCTTCAACCATCACAAGGAAAGTTGAAACTGTGGAGGGAGTAAATTCTGTTGTTGTTGATATAGATGGCTCAACTGTTTCATTCAATGGAACAGAGGAAAGTGCTGACAAAACCAAAGTAGCGTTAGACAATTTGGGTTATCCGCTAGAAAACAAAATGAACACAACCGTAAAAAAAGCAAAATCATACGTCAGTTGTATGGTTGGAAGAATTACGAACTAATTATGGGCAATTTTATTAAACTAATTAACGGTGAAACTCCTGTTCTTACTGATTTTTATGCAACTTGGTGCGGACCTTGTCAGGCAATGGCTCCGATACTAAAGCAAGTAAAAAATGGGCTTGAAGACAAAGTGACTGTTGTGAAAATTGATGTAGACAAAAATCAGGCTGCCGCAACCAGATTTAATGTTCGCGGAGTTCCTACGCTTGTATTGTTCAAAAACGGAAAAATTGTATGGAGAAAATCCGGAGTTATGCCTGCCGAACAGTTAATAGCCGAGATAAAGCCATTTTTATAATAATTATAGATTGAGATATTTAATGAGATAATTTTGCAAAATCCAAAAAAAAGTTGAAATTGCATTAAATCTATCGCACCTATGCTTATTTATATTCTTTCCCGAAACAGAAGTTCTTATTCTACTTCTCGTTTGCAGGAAGCAGCCCTTAAAAGAGGGCATACCGTCCAAATTATTGACCACTCGAAATGTGAGTTAAAAATTGGTACTGGTTCTCATATTTATTATCAAGGAAAAAAATTGGATACTCCGGATTTTATTATCCCAAGAATTGGAGCTTCTTCCACTTTTATTGGATCTAATGTTGTTCGCCAATTCGAAATGATGAAAGTGAAAACTGTAGTGACAGCTAATGGATTATTGAAATCTAGAGATAAATTAAGAGCTTCTCAAAATTTAGTTTTTAGTGACATTGAAGTTCCTAAAACGTATTTCCCAAGCTTGTATCAGTCTGATATACCTTATATGATGGATCAGGTGAATGGCGTTCCACTTATAATAAAGCATTTGGAAAGCACACAAGGTTTGGGTGTGTTTTTGGCAGAAACCGAAAAGGATGCAAGGCAATATTTGGATACATTCAATAGACAAAACATCAAATATTTAATTCAAGAATACATTAGCGAATCCAAAGGGAAAGATGTAAGAGCTTTTGTGGTGGGAGGTAAAGTTGTTGCTTCCATGAAACGAACAGCTCCCGAAGGAGAATTTCGTTCTAACATCCACAGAGGTGGTGTGGGAATGAACATCAAATTGACAAAAGAAGAAGAGGATTTGGTTATAAAAACTGCCAAAGTAATGAACTTGACTGTATGTGGAGTAGATTTATTACAATCGGATAGAGGTCCATTAATTTTGGAAGTAAACTCTTCACCTGGCTTGGAAGGTATTGAAAAATATACCCAAGTGGATGTAGCTGGATCAATTATAGAACACATGGAAAGTAAATTGATAAATGAATGATAATTAATAAAATAGATATAAAGTTAGGGGAGAAGAAAGTGGTGAAACTTAGTGTTTCTAAGCTTCCTTCGGGAACTGAGATTGATATTTTTGCGCATGTTTTTAGATCTGAAAATCCTGGACCAACCGTTCTTTTTTTAGGAGGATTGCATGGAGATGAAATCAATGGAGTAGAAACAGTAAGAAAATCAATAAATACTGGTGCTTTTGATAATTTAACAGCCGGTACCGTTATTGCTATTCCTTTACTCAATGTGTATGGATTTATCAATTATTCTAGAGATTTGCCCGATGGAAAAGACATAAACCGAAGTTTTCCGGGAAGTTTAAAAGGATCTTTAGCCTCTCGTGTTGCAAAAACCTTGACCCAACATATATTGCCATTAGTGGATTTGGGCGTAGATTTTCATACTGGAGGAAAATCAATTCATAATGTACCACAATTAAGAATCGATCCAACCATGGAAGAAGCACTTCCATTGGCCCAAAAATTTGGAGCTCGATTAATTATTAAATCTTCACTTATTCCTCGTTCATTAAGAAAGGAATGCAATCGAAGAAAAATTCCAATGTTGGTTTTTGAAGGTGGTGAATCACTGAGATTGGACGAAGAATCTATCGCAGAAGGAAGAGCTGGAATATTAAATTTGTTGTTTGCTTATGGAATGATTGAAGGTCATGAACCTATTCCTTTTGAGAACAAAATAATAGTAGATAATCATTGGATAAGAGCTTCTTTTGCAGGTGTTTTTGAATCTTACAAAAAACCAAATGATTTTGTAGAAAGAGGAGATTTACTTGGGCAAATTTCTACTCCTTATGACAAGACTGTGAAAAAGGTAAAAGCAAGAAAAAAAGGTGTAATATTTGGCATCAATAACAATCCGGTAGTGAACCAAGGTGATGCATTATACCACATTGGGTTTTAACTCAGTATTTATTTCCCTTTTCTTTTTAAAACAATTATTACTGTGTAAAGTAATATTTTGAGATCCAGTGCTAACGATTGATTTTTGATATACAGAATGTCGTATTTCAATCTCTGAACCATTTGTTCTACATTTTCGGCATATCCATATTTTACTTGTCCCCAAGAGGTAATTCCTGGGGCAACTTTGTGCAGATGTTTAAAATGGGGAGCCTCCAAAACAATTTTGTCTATAAAAAATTGTCTTTCTGGTCTTGGACCAACGATTGACATTTCTTTTTTTAGTACATTGAAGAATTGAGGTATTTCATCCAATCGTGTTTTTCTCAAAAACTTTCCGACTTTTGTAATCCTTGTGTCGTTTTCTGAAGAAAGTTGAGGACCGTTTGCCTCAGAATTTTCTTTCATGGTTCGGAATTTAAGAATTTCAAACTCATTACCATGCAAACCAATACGTTTCTGTTTGAAAATGATGTTTCCTTTACTCCCGGTCGCTATCAAAATAGGAATGAAAAGAAATGCTGGAAGTAATAAAATAATAGCAACAAGAGAAAGAGCTACATCAACACCTCGTTTGATTCTTTTTTGCCATTTAGGCATAATGTCAGTTTTGAGCTCCATAAAAGGAGTTCCAAAAATATTATGTGTCTTTACTTTATTGGATAAAATATCATAAGTATCCGGAATGATTTTAATTATCAAATCGTAGCCTTCCAGTTCGTTTAGTAGGGTTTCCAGCACCTTGTGATCGGTAGATTCTACAGCAATTATTACTTCTTCAATGTCATTTTCTTGAATAGCTTGATGAAGGTCATTCATTACACCTAATTCGGGAATAAATTCTTTGAGAATTGTATCTTTTCCATTTACACGGATATAACCCAAAAATATATTTCCTCCATAATTTTTACCATCATTTATCTCCAAATACGTTTCGTAAGCTTTGTTGTTTCCACCAATTATAATAGAGTTAAATCCTATTATTTTTTGATGAATTCGTTTTACAATGCGAGTCGTAAGGATAATTCTAAACGTGAAAGTGAGTATGAATTGAAGTCCAAAAAGTACTATAAAGGACAAATAGTAATCGGAGTAGACAGTAACGCTATCATCCAAAATAAAAACAAAAAATACCAGCAACGTACCAATGAGGGAAGACATAACAGTTTTTGCCAAAACCTGCATTCTATATTTGCGATAAACATTATCGTAAGCGCCAAAAAGCCAATATCCTGCTACCCATAAAATAGGTATGATAACGAGGCCAAGATAAAATCGCTCGGAAAACTCAAAGGGAACGTGCTCAATATTGGTTTTTCTAAAAATGTAAAACACCGACCAAGAAATTAGGGCAGAGAAGTAATCAAAGAATAAAAACAGGTATTTTATGGAGTCTTTTTTTACCATTCCGATTAGTACATTACTTTCAGGTTGTCAATCAACACAAGTGGGGCAGTGGATTTATCTTTTTGTACCTCTAAATAGATTTCGAATTGTGTAGCTCTAATTTGCGGACTTACAATATCAGTTAAAACTAGGTATGTTTTTTTCCACTCATCTTCTGTAGGAAATAAATTGATGTATTCTTCTTTCACCAATCCACCCGAAATATTGTTGTGGTAAATTCCAATTGTAAGAACTTCGTTTGATTTGTAATTCAATTCCATATAAACTGGTTTTCCTCCTTTGGGAAAAGAGTTGAAACTAGTTTCGTTTGTGCGCGATTCAAAAAACAAGTGACTTGCATCGAATTCAATTTTTCCAGAACCATTTCCTTCAAAAACCTGTGAGTTTGCTGTAGTAATTTCAATTACTGTGTCTGAATAAGACATAGCAGTGAATTTTATTCCTGGATCTTCAAAATCTTCAATCCAAATATTGGCGGTAGATTCATATGTCACTTTTGGAACGATTGTGTCCAAATTATATGCAATAGAATTTATTGTTGTGTCAAACGAATTAAAGAAATCGTGCTGAATTCTTAAGTTTGTCAATCCACTTTTTTTAATTCCTGCAAATATTTGAAGGTTGTAACTTCCTTCGGCATGAATTGGGATTTTACTCGGCAATTCATAAGTTCCAATTAAATTTCCGTCAACATATACCCAAGCATCTACCAAATTATCGTTACTCGTACCTTGGTTAGAATTCGGTTGAACAATAATGTCTTTAATATAAATGTAAGAAGGAATGATTTCATCCGGATTGAAAACTTTGCAAGATTGCAAAGCGGATAATCCTAAAAACAGTAATATTAATGAGTATTTCATTGAATGATTTTGATTTGTTTTCTTAAAAGAAGACGCTAATTTAAACTAAACGATAAAATTAAAAAAATCGTATATCAATAGATTAAATACTTTGAGAAAAATCATCCGAAGTAAACTTCATCTTTTCAGAAATAATAGAAGCAATTCGCAAAGCATTGTATCCATCTTCTACGGTTACCAGTGGGGTTTGGTCATTGTTTATGGCAGAGGCAAAAGAGATTAATTCTTCTTTAATTGCATTGTTTTCAGTAACCTTAGGTTTAGAAAATGTAATTTCTTTTTTTCCTTTATCGCTTCCCAAATCTATTACGACTGAATAAGGGTCGGGAGTATTTGCAGCTTCTTTCAGTTGAAGAATCTCAGATTTCTTTTGAGAAAAATCGATACTCAAGTAAGCATTTTTTTGAAATATTCTAGTTTTTCTCATGTTGTGAAGAGAAACTCTACTTGCAGTTAAATTCGCAACACAGCCATTATCAAACTCTATTCGGGCATTAGCTATATCTGGTGTTTCGCTCACAACTGCAACTCCATTGGCACTTATTCTTTTTACATTAGATTTTACAATGCTCAAAATAATATCAATGTCGTGAATCATTAAATCATGTATAACCGAAACATCTGTTCCTCTTGGGTTAAATTCTGCCAACCTATGAGTTTCAATAAACATTGGGTTTTCTAAATGCTCTTGAACTGATAAAAAAGCGGGATTAAACCTTTCTACATGGCCAATTTGTACTTTTACATTGGCCTCCGAAGCCAAACTAATGAGGGTTTTGGCTTCCTTTGTGGTATGTGTAATTGGTTTTTCTATAAATACTTGTTTTGATGCTATAATCGCCTTTCGGGCATAATCGTAATGCGACAAAGTGGGAGTTACAATATCAATTACATCACATTTTTCAAGTAATTCTTCAAAGGAATTAAAAGCAGTAGTATTGAATTCACGCGATATGGTTTCACTCACTTCTTCGTTTAAGTCAAAAATCCCAACTAATTCGTACTCCGCAATTTGCTGAATACATTTTAAATGAATTTTCCCTAAATGACCTACACCAACAACACCAATTTTTAACATACTATTCAATTCAACTTTATGTGATTCAAAATTATTGAAAAATGAGGTGAATTCTGGCTTTCTGGGTTAATCTTATTAACACCGGTTCTCTAATTACTTTGAAGGAATTTCAACTGCCCACATTCCTCTCAATTCATTTGGTTTGTATCCAGTTGCTTTGTCTTTTGGGTATAATTCGCTAATTCTATTGGCTGTTTTTGAGTCTATTTCGGTATTTATATCTCCGTGACATTTCATACACATATCGTTAGTTTCAATTTTATAATACCCTATTTTTTTTCCTTCTATTGTCTTTATGATTCCGTGTTTATTCTGCTCTAATTGCAATGATTTAAGAATTTCCAATTCATTTTTATTCGCCATGTTATTCGCATTTCTCGGCTTGTCTGTCACTCTTTTTACAGAGGAGTGTAATTTTGTTCCCATGCTATCTGTCAGCACTATAGCTTTTTCATTGCAAAACTCAATTGCACCATCAGCTCCGTGATTTTTCAATGCTTGCATCAGATTTTTTCCAAGTATTGATTTTGTTTGTAGTGCCAAGCTTTTTCCTTTTTCTAAATCACTTTGCTCAAATTCCATAACGGATTCTTGGCTCGAGTTTAAATGTTCTAAGTCCGAATTATACAGGAACTCCGAAATAGAAATCAAGTCACTTTCTGAAAATCCCATTTTTGGCATCAAACCATATTGATCCACAGCATTTTTCATTTTTGAAGTTTCTTTGGATGGTGAATTCAAGAACTGAATCAAAGATTCTTGAAATTCTTCCAAAGAGGAGGCTTTATAGGCTTGTTTTATTGATAAAACAGAAGGGGCAATTCCCGTAGAAGAATTAGCTGGTAGATTGTGGCATGTTTCACAATTGCTAGAAAACAATTGTTTACCCAAAACTTTATTTTTTCCTTCATATTCGTTTTGCTCACCAGCAGAACATTTTATTAGAATAGAAAGACTAGATATAATAATTAGAAACGAAAGATGATTTCTGTTCATGGAGATTAATTTTTATCAAATTTAACCGATTGATAGAAGTTAGGAAGATACTTTTGTTACATTATTTCCTTTTTTTTCTATTCTTTTCTCGTTCTTCTCTGTCCTTCACTTCTTGAATCAGTTCATTTCGTGAGAGAGTTTTTATTTTTCCACTCTCAACCTCCTCTAGAACCAATTTAAGCATCCAATCTGTTTTTGGGTCAAATTCATTTTTGAGATTGGTACTGCCAAAAGACCACAAAACTGAATTCCAGAAAAAGGCAGTTCTCCCATTTTTATATTTCTTGATCAATTCGTAGCAAGTCACTCCAGTTTCGCGGTACACTAGTTTAGTAAGGTAATCGCCACGTACGTTTGTCAAGTTTTTAATCTCATAAGAATATTCATCCCACAAGGTGTTTTTCAGTTCTTTATTTTGCTTTTTCTGTTTTCGGTTGTTCCTTTTTTTTGAATTCTTTATTTCTGCTAGTTCGGCTTCATGAGCATCTACAATAGAATCAATGATTTTGGCGTAGGTGTACATTCTGCGCGCAAAATATACCGTACGATTCCATTCTCGAGCAAAATTAGGGTCTTTGTAATTGAATTGTTTTATAATAAAAATAGGAATGGTATCGCCATTTTCTATCATATACATAGTTTGCTTATTTGTATCCGAGACTTCAGTAATGGGAACAGTTTTTTGAGCCAAAATAGGAGTGAAGAGGCTAAAAAAAAGAAATACCCAGAATGAAAGAAAATTTATTTTCATGACTTGGGTATTACAAAAATGATTCCATAATTAGTTCAGCTGAGAACGGTTGGTTTTCCATTGAGAAACCTTTCCTTTTCCACCAGCCAAGGTTGGAGCTTTCTTCTGGTTTTCAAATTCGAGAGCGGCAAAAATGGCTGCTACTTTTTCTTCCTCTTCGTTGTGATTATCTAATACAGAAGGGTCGGTAAAATAATTTTTCACAAAATTTGTGTCAAAACTAGAATCTTTGAAAACTTCATGATTGATGGCGTATTTACAGAAATCCAAGGTAGTTTCTACTCCTGTAATTTGATACTCATTAATGGCTTTATTCATTCTTTGGATTGCTTCTTCTCGGTTTTTTCCGTGAGTGATAAGTTTGGCAATCATAGGATCATAGTAAATAGGAATATCCATTCCTTCTTCCAGTCCATCGTCAACTCGCACTCCGTTTCCTTGTGGTCTTTGGTAAGTAACTAATTTTCCAATATCAGGTAAAAAGTTGTTTCTTGGATTTTCGGCATAAACTCTTACCTCCAACGAATGTCCGTTAATATTCAGGTCTTCTTGAGTAAAACTCAATTTTTCTCCACGAGCTACATTAATTTGCTCTTTTACCAAGTCAATTCCAGTAATCATTTCACTTACGGGATGTTCCACCTGAAGTCTTGTATTCATTTCAAGAAAATAAAAGTTCTTGTTTTCGTCCATCAAGAATTCTACAGTCCCAGCACCGTAATAATCGCAACTTCTTGCTACATCACAAGCAGCTTCTCCCATTCGTTTTCTCAATTCATCGGGAACCGAAGCCGATGGAGCTTCTTCAATCACTTTTTGATGTCTTCGTTGGATAGAACATTCTCTATCAAACAAATAAACTATGTTTCCGTGAGTATCGGCTATCAATTGTATTTCAATGTGTTTTGGACTCCCTACATACTTTTCAATAAATACTTCTCCGTTTCCAAAACTAGAAATTGCTTCAGATACAGCTCTATCCATTTGTTCTTCAAACTCTTCTTCGTTTTCTACCACTCTCATTCCTTTTCCGCCCCCACCAGCAGAAGCTTTTATCAAGATTGGAAACCCTATTTCTTGTGCTATTTTTTTCGCAGCAGGAATATCAGAAATTGCGTGGTCTGTTCCCGGAACCATAGGAATGTTATATCCTTTTACGGTATCTTTGGCCATCAATTTATCTCCCATCAATTCTATTGATTTGGGAGATGGGCCAATGAATGTAATTCTCGCATCGGTTGCTTTTTGAACAAATTCACTGTTTTCTGACAAAAATCCATATCCAGGATGAATTCCATCTACATTCAAGTCTTTACAGATTTGAATAATTTTATCTCCTAACAAATAACTCTCTGCACTTGGTGGTGGTCCCACACAAACGGCTTCGTCTGCATACCTCACAAATGGTGCATTTCTGTCAGCTTCAGAGTAGATAGCTACAGTTTTTATATTCATTTCTTTTGCAGATCGCATTACTCTTAATGCAATTTCTCCACGGTTGGCGATTAGTATTTTGTTCATGTTCTTTTGGTACAAAGTGGTTAGTAAAAGATGAGTTGTTTTAGATTTATTTCTTCAATTTCATCTCTTTTAAAAATCTTTTATTGTGTAATTTTTATAAAAATAAGAAATGTCTCACAGCTGTGAAGGTTTTAAATGTTCCATTTTTAAATTGACTCCCCATCCACATATCCCTGCAGATAAGAGAAATAGGAGGTAAGCTTTCCCTTTTCGCAAATAGTAGCTCTTTCTATTATAGTTTCTGAATCTTCTCGTATCAAGCTGGGTAAAACTTTGGTAAGTAATTCATTTCCAAAATCTTCGGACGCATCTCTGGGTAATTCGCAGGGTAAATTATCTACTGCCATAACTCCAATTGAGTTTGTGTCCATAAAATTAGTTTCACTTTCTGTTTGCGGATTGTAACCATACAAAGGCTCTTCAATTGTGCTAGGTCTGAGGGTGGAAGCCACGGGCCCGTCAATGTCGCAACTAATATCTGCAATTATTTTTAGGTTAAAATCTGGGTGCTTGGCATCTTCTCTCGAGAAAATGAACGGTGCTCTTGCATCCCAATAATGGCAAGGAATGTACATATCTCCAATGTCCGAAAAACGTTTGAAATTAGATTCAAATAATTCAGGGTGTTTGTAAAAATCTTGTACTACGAATTTCCCTCCGTCTTTTTTCTTATTGTAATCTTTTACTGATAATTGAGTGTAAATCAAACCTTTTCGGTTGCTTGTTAAAAAATCTGTGGGCGAAACTTCAAAAATCCCTTCTACTTCGTGCAAAATTTCTTCAGCTCCTTTTCCAACTCTTCCGTCTCCCGAAATAATTATTTTATATCCCTCGGGTAGCTTTACTTTTTTGAGTTCTTGTCTTAATTCTTTGTAATCGTGGCATTGGTTGGCTGGTTTCAAGTCATACGTTCCAGATTTTAATCCATAAGCCAAAAAAGCGTTGTAAGCTCCTACAATTCCTGCGTACCTTCCAAAACCCAAAATCCTTCCTTTTTTGGGATAGGTAAGAGTTTCGTAATCTACCATTTTGATATTTTTGTCCAACATTAATCGGAGTAAATCTCTGTTGTAAGGCTGTTTTTTTATGGTATGCGAAAAATAGAAGTAAGTTTTGTTAGGCAAAAGAGCTTCTTTTTTTACTTCTTTAACACCAATCAAAACATCGCAATCTGCAATATCATCAACCACATTAATTCCTTGATTCTTGTATTCGATATCAGAAAAAGCACGAATATCACTAGATTGAACTACCAGTTCTATTTCGGGAAAATCAATAGTAAGTTGCTTACATTGTTCCGGAGATAAGGGAACTCGCTTATCTGGTGGATTTTTTGTTTCTTTTACAATTCCAATCTTCATAGTGTACCGTGTTTTATTGTTCAAAAATAGGTAAATTTGCACTCAAATTAGAATTTTCAATGTTTAGACTTACAATTTTTTCTTTCCTTCTTTTTCCAATCGCATTATTTGCTCAAAACTCTCCTCAATCTGAAATTTCTGGATTGGTTTATGGAACCGTTATTGATTCGGTTTCGGGCACACCAATGGAGTATGTGAGTGTTGCTTTGTATAATAAAAAAGACAGTTCTGTGGCTGCAGGATCAATTACTAACCAGAAAGGGAAGTATGAGATTTCTTCGGTTCAAGCGGGAGACTATTACGCGATAATCACTTTTGTAGGATACCAGCCAAAAGTATTTTCAAGTTTGGTGATTGATAAATCAAAAAGTGTATTCAATTTGGGAGAAACAAAACTGAATAATTCATTGAATTTGAGAGAAGTAACAATAAGAGGAGACATTCCTACTGTGAGTTATGAAATAGATAAAAAAGTTGTGAATGTAGAGAATATGACAACCACAGTTGGTCAATCTGCGGTGGAAGTTTTGCAAAACACACCTTCTATTCAGGTTGATGCACAAGGAAATGTAACTCTAAGAGGAAGTTCTACCTATCAATTATTGATAAACGGAATACCAACAGCTATGGAAGCTTCAGATGCTTTGCAATCTATTCCTGCTAGTTCAATTAAGAATATAGAAATTGTAACAAATCCATCGGCAAGAGAGCAAGCTGAAGGAGTTGGAGGAATTATCAATATCATTACCAAAAAGAAAAAACTGGAAGGTGTTAGTTTATTGGCTAATATTTCTGGCGGAAACTTTGAGAGATATGGAGGTGATTTTGCGCTAAATTACAGCGCAAAGAAGCACACTTTGAATATAAATGTGGCTTACAACCAAAGGAATAGCCCAAGTGACATTACAGAAGAAAGAGTTTCTGATTTTGGATCATACCAAACAAGAGTTGAGCAAGTGGGTGAGGCTTCATGGAAAATGGGAGGAGTAAGAGCTGGGGCAGAATGGATTTATACACCAAGTGGCTCGCATGTATTTACATTGGGTTCTACCTACGGAAGAAGATTAATGAAGCCTTATGACAATTCTATTTTTACAGAATATTCAAACGATTCTTTACTGCGAAGTTATGAGAACAGATACCGAGGAGATATTACAGTAACAAGTGTTTCTAATTTTATGTCATACAGATATTTAATAAACAGAGATGGAAGTAATTATTTAAATGTAAAAGCCATTTATAATTTAAGAAGTGTGGATGAATATAGCTACAGTAATTTTTTTGATAATGACGGTGTAAAAATAGGAGGAAACCTAGGTACGGAATTTGGTCCATCCAATGTATTTCGATTTGATTTGGATTACTACAAAACATTGAAAAATAAAATGGTTTGGGAAGTAGGACTTCAGGCACAATTCGGAATATCGAAGGATGATAGAGATAATTTTGAATACGATCCAGTTTTAAGGAAAGATGTTCTTCAACCCTTATTTTCAACAGATGTTCAGTACAATAGAAACATTCATGCAGCCTATTCTTTGATAAAAGGAAAAAAGAAAAAATTGGGATATCAAATAGGATTGCGAGCTGAATACACATTTAGAGAGATAGAGGCGACAAACATCCCAAATGCTTCGCAGGAGGTGAACCGAATTGATTTCTTTCCATCGGCACATTTTTCTTACAACTATTCCAAAAAAGATGAGTTTTTGTTGAGTTACTCAAGGCGAATAAACAGACCAAGATCTTATTATTTTGAGCCTTTCATTACTTGGGTAAGTCCATATTCGTTGAGAACTGGAAATGCCAACCTAAAACCAGAATACATCAGTTCTTTCGAAGTAAGTTGGATTAGAAAGATGAAGGACAAAGGAAATTTTTCTGTGGATGCTTATGCCAAAATATTGAACAATTTGATAAATAGAATTCCTGCTGTGTACGACACAAATATTGTAATTGAAGCTCCTGCCAACGCTGGAAACTCCCTATCGTTAGGAATGGATCCAACTTGGGTCTATTTCTTCAAAGATTGGTGGAATTCAAATCTTGGGGCTAGTTTGTATTATTACTCCGTAACATCTGCGATAAACGAGGTAGAAACAACCAACGAATCTTTCAACTGGAACCTCAATTGGATAAATACATTTACAATAAAAGGAGATTACAAATTGCAAATAATATCCAAATACAACAGTAAAACGGCAACACCGCTTGGATACATGGATGAAAACTATGGGCTAGATGCTTCCATCAGAAAAGCCTTTTTTAAGAATAAATTAGCCGTAACACTTCAAGCTAGCGATATTTTATCTACTCGAAGAGATATAACTTTCAATTCTACCGATAATTTGGAAGTTTATAGGGTAAGAAATCCATTTTCACCTATGTACATGGTTACGCTATCTCTAAAGTTGAATAACTATAAGAAAGCGATGAATAAAGAGGAAAAGCTAGACGACTTTTAAAGTTTAATTAACTTCTTAGTTTTTCCATTTATACTCAGAATGTACATCCCTTTTGGGAGCTTAGAAGTCTGAATGCTGTTGTTCTTAACTTCAATATGTGTGGAGTATTCCTTTCCAGAAAGATCAAACAATTGAATTTTTGACGTAGCTAAATTTGCTCCTTCAACAAAGAGAATTTCATTGAACGGATTAGGGCTAACATTAAATGTTTCAATTTCATTTTTCCCAATAGAGGTAAAGTTGAAAGTTACACATCTCGAAGTGTCAACACAGCTTCCATTTGTAATCTCTACCGCATAACTTCCAGAAGTAGCTGCTGCAAAAGTAGCGTTAGTTTCTCCTGAAATAGCTGAGAATGAATTGTTGCAATCCAGCCATTGGTAGCTAGCACCAGTTTGGTTGGAAGTAGCTGAATTTGAAGTTACAACAAGACTTGTGTCCAAGTTGTTGATTGTAAGATTTAAAGTTACAATTGAATCACAATTCGCAGTATTTGTCAATGTGTCCTTTGCCGTTGTGTTATTTGCTGTGTAGGTTACTCCATTTATCCAAGTGTAACTTCCGCAGGCTGTTTGAGTATCTATTCCTATAGTGGAATTATTGAGTGTTAGGTGCAACGAAATAATACTGTCGTAACCAGCTAAGTTGATCGTATCCTTGTCTGTATTGTTGCTAGAAGTATAAGTTACACCATTGTTAGCCCAAGTATATGTATCACATGCAATTACAGAGTCGGTAGAAAAAACATTAGTTTGAGAAACTAATTCGGAAATAGCTAAGGAAAAACTAGCAGAGGCTGCATCTCCTGAAGTTCCACCATCATTGTTGGCTGCAAGTCCAGCAGCATATACTGTAACGGTTCCAGTTCCTGCCGATGGGGCAGTCCAAGTTGCAGAAAAGGTTCGGTTAGTAGTTGAAGTAGCTGGTGCTGTATGTTCCAAATATTGTCTTCCAGAAACTGTAGATAACGATGAAAACCCTGTAGCACCTGATAAAGTTCCGGCTTGAGAATTGGAACTTGTAAGAACAACACCCTGAACAGCTCTTCTATTTCCAGAAGTTCCTGAAACATTCAATTCAAGTGTGTAACTATTTCCTGGAGTATATTGAGTAACAGCTGCACCCAAAGAGTTTTTCATGGAAATGGCAACTGTAGTTGTACCCGAACCTCCGCTGTGGCAAGAGCCACAAGTTCCTAAAGAAACTGGACTTCCTGTTCTGTCTTGACCTAATATTGCTCCAACACCGCCACTTCTTGGTACGTCATCCAATAAATCTATCAAATGAGAGGTTCTGTTGGCATCGAATGAGAAAAAAAGTACAGCAAATGCAAAAAGTGCCGATAGAAATAAAGTAGATTTTAGAATTTTCATGGTCGTATAATTTTTTTTAAAGCTAATAAATAAACCGTTATAATAAGAAATCTATTGAAAAGGATTGAGATAAAAATATTTAAAAAAAGAATAGGAAACCGTATTACAAGGCTTATAATATAAATAGACTTAGTTTATTTTATGAAATGGAAAGGTGTTTTATTGGGAAGAAAAAGGAATGAACTTTACAAAAAAAGCCATTCTAGTAAAACTAAAATGGCTTTTCAAGTAGGTGGAGTCGGAGGGTTTCGAACCCTCGTCCAAACAAGGAATAATCGAGCTTTCTACATGTTTATCTCACAATTAATTTTCGAT